>Ga0209489_105644_pt1 | contig 21386 bp, 10 predicted proteins | sample SiratrowhiteBW_FD_187527 | JGI IMG/M metagenome (GOLD analysis project Ga0209489, IMG submission 187527) | Root nodule microbial communities of legume samples collected from California, USA - Siratro white BW (SPAdes) (version 2) | ecosystem: Host-associated > Plants > Roots > Nodule | place...
ATATATATATATATATATATATATATATATATATATATAAAGAAAATCAATGGATAAATTGAATTAACTTTTATTAAATATATTGAATTAGATCTAATTTTTAATTAACTTTTTGATGAATCCAAATAATTTCGTGAATTTTTATGCGATTTATTATATTCAAAATAAAATTTAACCTATTATATTTATTTATCACCCTACACGTATAAAATCACAAATAGTATTTTTATTAACAAAATTTAGTATGTATTAAAAATTATAATAATTCAATGCACCGTAATCAAGTAATCAGTATTTCTTTACATAATAAATCACATTGTGCTGGAATTTCTCCCGTTACGAAAAAAATTAAGCAATATAAAAATACGGTATTATGATATTTATATTTAATGTGTCTCAGGCTCTTTCTGCGTTGTCCAAATTTGGATTTGATAAGGTTTCATGGTCCTTAATTGCTGCCTAATTTGAACACTGTATTTCGAACACACAAGTTGATGCGTCTAAATCATTTCTCAGGAAAAATATTTTAGTGGAAGATTATTATTATATTCCCTTTAATAATTCTTTTCATTAAAGAAGGAATTAGTTGTTGATTGAGCCAAAAGTTAATTTTAATGCACATCAAAATTTAGATCCACTATTTTATTTCATACTTTACTCCATACTCATAAAAACTATAACATATAGCCATATGTTATACAAGGTATGTGCGTTTTGTCGGAGAAAGTGACATGTTAACTAATCTTTGAAATTAATTGAAACATGTATAGGTATAGGTTTTGCTTGTTAGCCAAAAGTCAATAAACTGTTCATTTTTTTCAATTACTTTCTTAGTAATCACTAGAATCTAACAACACGTAGTTTAACAATGAATAAGATAATATTATGCAAGTGGACAAGACTTGGACAAAATTGAATTTAATCATAAATGAAAAAAAAAACTATAATTATTAAACAGACCCTCAATTTTGTTGTTATTATTTTTTGTTTGTGACAATTTTCCTAACATCTTATATGAGAGACTAATTTCGCTCAACTATAGTTGTTGACAGACGAGTTACTAAAATATTTAAAATATATTTGAAATTGAATTTAACTAAATTCCTATCATTAATGATGTACTGCCATCAGTAAAATCTAAAAAGGTTTATGTGATCTGTCTTCTCTGCTTTCCAAATTATTTTCTAGAAAATCAGAGGGAAACAGCTGGATCAATTGTGGATTTCGTGTTTAGGTTTGGTGAACATGATTAAGACCCTTAGAGATAATTATAGTTCTTATTTGGCTGTTTTCAACCAAAAATCAGTGAAGTAGGCAAATCCTCACTGTAAAATAGCATAAAAAATGTCCCTTTTCTAACAATATATTATTTTGTGGGGGTGTAAAGCAGTAGGCTTTATTTAATTAGTGCAATTTTGTTTTTACTTTTAATCATATTTTTTTAAAGTAGTCTAATAATGTATTGACACATGATAAAAAGTGCCTTTGAAAAGGTATTCTCAGAGTGTAGTTACATAGTTTGTGTATAAACTTTACTGCCAGTTATAGGTTAGGTAATTTAATTAATTCATAAATGAACCTAGTTGCAGAACCAAAAACAAAAGTACTTGGATCCAACTTGCTTAGTAGGGAGGCCTATCACTCAAATCGAATGGGCCAACTCTGATCCATTTAAACTAAGAACTCACTTAAACCAAATAAACAAAAATGGTTCAACAAGCTCTATCCACAACGGCCTCACAAAACTTCCCCACGCGACAAACATAAATATTAATAATGGTTTAGGTTTGTATAACTAAATCTAAAAATTTGATTTCAAAATTGTTAAGTTCGGTTAGGTATTGTAAAAAAGTATAGTTATAGTTGTACGAAGAAATTTTTGAATTATGCTTATCAATCCTAATCTTATAATATCAACATGTATCTAAAAAAAAAATAAAAAATCTAAATATGTAAACCTATATTACAAGAAAAAATTTGTCTAGAGACCAATTTTTAGCTACCAAATAAAATGGTTACTAATTGTGACTAATTGTGACTAAAATAGTCATCAAATTAAATTTTGATTGCTAAATAACTACAAAATAAAAGTAATGATTGAATTTAGTGACCAATTAAGTCAAATAATTGATATCTAACATTAGATACCAAAGTTTTAGTGACCTATATCATTAGATTCTAAATTGGTATCTAATTAAGTTAGACACTGATTTAGAATCCAATGGCATATGTCACTAAAACTTTGGTATCTAAAGTTAGATACCAATTATTTGACTTAATTGGTCACTAAATTCAATCATTACTTCTATTTTGTAGTTATTTAACAACTAAAATTTAATTTGGTGACTATTTTGGTCACAATTAGCAACCATTTCATTTGGTAGCTAAATATTGATTTCTAAATAACTTTTTTCTTGTAGTGCTAATTCATAATTATCTAAATTTATATTAACTTAACTCTATTTTAATAAATTTATCTCAAATTCAAATTCATATTTTTAAATTTTAAGTCTAATATATTTAATTAGATTAAGGTTAGATATGAATTGGATAATTCTTCTGAAATTTTAGAATCCAAAATCATGATAAGTATGAGTCTATTTAAGTTATTAAAAGTTAAATCAAACTAAATCTAGGTAAAATAGAATTGAGTCAAATTGTAAGTCATGAGTCTAAGATAAGATAAATCAAGTCATACCAAATATAGGTAAAATAGAATTAAGTCAAATTGTAAGTCATGAGTCTAAGGCAAGATAAATTAAATCATACTAAACTTAAGTTAGGTTAGGTTACATTCAAGTTAGGTTGGGCCAAGTTAAACCCTAGTTAAGTAGGGTTACGGTAATACCTAAGTTAGTCTAGGATAAATCTAAACTAGATTAAATTAGTTTGCCTTAGATGATGTTAAGTTGGTTAGTTGGACTTAAGTCATATGGGTTGAGTTAGGCCAAGTCCATATTAGGTTGAGTCGAGTTAAGATCATGTTAGGAGAAATGAAGATGAATCCACTACAGGTTGAGTCAAACAAGGACAAATTCGAGCCAAGTAGATGGAGCCTGGATAGGGTTGAGTTGATTCGGGTTCATATCGAGCCAACCAAAGTCCAAGTCAAATGAAGCCCAAGTCAGACTAAGTCATTCCAAGTCCATTTCAAACAAAGTTGATCCTATCCTAGGTTAGACCAAGTCAACCTGGGTCCACGTCGCTCGATTTGGACAAGAGGATCACATCAGGTTAAGTTAGATCGAGTGCAAGTCGGGCCAAGTCAACTTGGGATAAATGAGTTACAATTCAATATAGAATATTTATGAGTTTTAGATCCCATCTAGCACCACATCTCCTTTTGTGGTTGCAAAAGTGTTTTATCCATTTAGGAACCTAATGGAACAATGTTGAATATTATGCAACTCACACATACTCTTCAAATTTAGTGTCATATGATTAGATGCTCCCATGTTAAATATCCACATAATAATGCTACACTCACTTGTTATCTTCTCATTTGAGTGTTTCTTGTGAATATTCAACATTTCCACCAATATTTGTCATTATTTAGTGGTCAATTTAGTAAGAAACACTCTTATTTGCATTGGAGAAGATTGTGCTTGTGCTCCCCATTATATTAGTTTATACAATAGTAGCATGAACACTTCCCCCTCTTTGTCATCTTACCCCGACTTGTTCATCTACCTTGTTTCGGGTATCCCTTTTCCATTCTATTTTAGGTCCCTCTTCTCACCAACTAAAAAAAATCGATAAATTGAAATAGTTTGGTGCATCATAACTTACTTTGTGTATTTTTCTCCTTTACATCTTCCCACTTGTCCTTAACACTCTTCATATAAGAAAATATAAAACACAAACTAGGTTCAATAATGCTCAAGATCCATAATACCAACATAGATTGCATTGTCTTACATTCCACTATCTTTGACAATCCTTCGTCATCCCATCTACAAAATCTCAGTTTTTTCTAACACAATGAAGACTTCATTATATTTGTTCATTCTTTATAATTCTCTTCTCAAAATTTTATTTAGGTGTTACATTTTCGATATTATTACTCGAATTGAGATCATATTGTGAAAAAGTTATTTTTACTTAATCAATAAATAAGATGTCGTTCTTCTATAGTGTTCCTTTAAATTTTCATTTTTCTACTGTAACAAAATATAAGAGCAAATTGTGTCTCATCAATAATTAGTTATATTAAATATTAACATATTCCTAAGTTAAACTAAATAAGTATCAAATAGGTTTTATCCTAAATTTTTTACTATTAAAAGATAATTAATAATACAAAAATATATGGCCAAGAATTTTTAATCTAAATATCAATTCGTCAAGCAACAATAATCTTATCACCTTTTGCACTATAAACCAAAGATACCACAAAAAATATATCAAATTCGAAATCAAAGTCTGAAATAATTAAATGGTCTGAGTTCATTTTCATCTATAAATTTTGTACTAATTAATTTAATCATTTTAGTTCTTTAATTCATCTATCAAAATCACTAAACATTTAAATTTCAATTTATTGAGTATTTAGTTATCCCCAATTAAAAGATCCCATTCCTTAAGTAAATTATATTAATTACGTAAATAATATTTTTATAAATGAATACCTGGATAAAAATTTAAGAGAAACATTTCAAAAGATAATAAAATGTATTTTCTCTCAAAAGACATCACTATCCTAATGAGATTTTGGGTGAAGAAACGTACAATTAAAGTTCATTAAATCTCTTTTATTACTGGTTCATTTTCTCAATGTGTTTTTGGTAGTATCTTCCAAAACTTTCCATTTCAACGGACGCCCCATAATACCACAACTTAAAATCATTGCACTTTGATATGTGAGTTTCATGTCATATAATAGTATAGGATTACTAGAAAGAATGAAGAGGTATGATAAAAATATACTTTATTTAAAATTTATAAAAAAGTTACGAAATTAGTATAAACATCACTAAAGCCATTAAATTTTATAAATTCAAAGCAATAATTATTTAACAGAATATATTTTTCAAAAGAAATATATTTTTCAAAAGAATAGTCTTGAGGATAAAAACTTCACATTTTATAGAAATCTATCTAGGTTGAAAGAAAACTTATAAATTGACTTAAAGGAAAAAAAGAGCAGAATCCAACTTATTCAAATTAAACTTTTGATTGGACAAGGAAAACTTACAAACTCAAGGAAAAAAAGATCATAATTCAATTTATTCAAATTAAACTTTTGATCGAGGGTTCTAGTCTAAACATTGTCATAAGTCTAACAATAAATTGTAACCATCAGTCTCATAAAGGATGAGACCAGAATTCTAGAAAGAAGTCAAAAGAGAAAGAAAAGAACTTTTCTAGAGAATTGATATTAATAATAAAATGAAACTAAACTTTTTAACTATATAAACTTTTCACTTTAATAATAAAATATTCGTTATTTTACTTATATCATTTCTAGTCTAAAGTTATTTTTTAGGGTGTTATAGCAACAACAATAACAACATATTCTCAACTTGAAGAGTCATATCAATATCTAACACACATAAGTGAAATTGGACTTGTTGGATCCAATCAGATAAATTCAACCAATCAAATACTAAAACAGACATAACTTGCCAATATATATGTAAAGATACAATAACATATACCACAATTAAGACATTAAGACATACCTAACATTAATACTTTGAGTCATACATTTTATGCATACTAATACTAATGTTCTCTCCTTCTCTCCTTTGGGTGATACATTAATACACCACATATAATGATGTTAATAATATTAACAACATTATTTCATAAGACATATACATTAATTAAAAATACTTATTATCTTTAGTCATTTAAATAAAGCTAATAATGCATCTTCGTACATATAAATAAAACTAATAGTACATACTCATATCAAAAAGTCATGTTGATTAATGATAAAAAACAATCAAACATCTTTTGAAGATTCATAAATATCTTATAATAATAAACTTCAATTAATCCATATACCAAATATTTATAATTTAACATTCTTGGATAATTAATAAATCACTAATTTTAAATTAAAAAATATATAAAGATTTAATCACCTTAATCATTACAAATCTATCATATCATTAATCTCAAAAATTAATTTTCTTTAACACAGGGAAAAACACATAAAACCCTTTATTTTTCTTCTAATCATATCAAGAGTACCCACTGGACCCGGAAAGAAATCGAAAGGTGTGACTTCTATAATTTAAGTAGAGGTCTAGTAACCCATTTCTTTCCTCTCACATACAAAAACTTGATGCAGATCCATCCTTAGACTAAATCTCCAAAATTTCTTTAATACGTCAAGGTTGGGATCCACATGTGTTTACTATCTTTTCCTTTTGGTGGAAGAAAAATAAATTGTCCAATAGAAAACAAATAAAATGGCGAAGGGCCAAGAGATGTCCTGCGACATTTCACTTGTGAAGGATCAATTCTCTCAATCAATTGGCTCGCCCAAACCACAACAAAAAGGGCAGGAGCGTAAATGCATTCATAAAGCAAAATATTATCTTTCAATCAATTGGGGAGGATACATGTTCTCTAACGGCCAGGAGGAATGTGGCCACAGATTTTGCACTTTCAAAAATTTGATTTCTCGGTAATTTTATTAGAAAAATTCTTTATACAAATTTATAATTTTTAAATTAGCGTTCAATAAATTGCAAAAATATTTGTTAGAAAATTATATTTCCTTAATCTAATTGTAGGCTATATATATAATCATATTAGTTGTTAAAAGCCGTTCGTCATTAAGATGGTTTTAATGAGTCATTTAATAGAGTTTTAATGACTTCCTTAATTTCTCAGAGTAATTGGTTTAATGGGAATCATTTTTTCTAAGAGGTTATAAGAATAATAGGGAGGTAAGGGGTTGGTCCCCAAATATACCAAAATCACAAACTTTGTCGTCTCTTACCCCATCAAAAGAGTCACTCTAAAGTCTAGCAAGAGAAATAAGGAAGATTTTGGTTGAGGAAGATCATAACCCTATCACGTGTTTCATCTTCATCCATGGATTCAGGTATGTGATTCTTCTATTGGATTATGACTCTCAATATTTTAACATGATAGCTAAATTCATTATTCAAAATATTTATTCTGTAATTTTCTATCAAGTGGTATCAGAGCCTCCTTCATGTTAAATTATTGGGAATAAAGTTTTATCATTGGATTAAATTATGTTGTTGTTATACCTGTTTTGGAATTAAAGAATAAACGCACATAATTCTATTTGATGTTTATGCCTTTCGACTTATCTTATATAATTTGTTTTGTTGTATTGTGACCTTGGTTTCTGTATGTTGCAATTTTAGTAATTCATATGAATTGCTGGTATGATATACATAATAATTCCGCTGGTTAATTGCCTTGAAAAGCATATGTAATATTTTTCGACCTTTAATACGATTCACAGATCCAGGTATTTATTTCTATTATTATATCTGCTGCTCATATGCAATTTTTTTTAATGCTTATTATTTATGCAGATAATAAATGACCCAAAGGAAGTTTGTTGTCTGGCCAAATAATAAATATTAAAGTTTTATTTTGTAAAGTTTATTATTTATACGGATAATAAACGATCCAAAGGAAGTTTGTTGTCTGGCCAAATAATAAACATTAAAGTTTTATTTTGTAAAGCTTATTATTTATGCGGATAATAAACAACCCAAAGGAAGTTTGTTGTCTGGCCAAATAATAAATATTAAAGTTTTATTTTGTAAAGCTTATTATTTATGTGGATAATAAACGACCCAAAGAAAGTTTGTTGTCTGGCCAAATAATAAACATTAAAGTTTTATTTTGTAAAACTTATTATTTATGCGGAAAATAAACGGCCCAAAGGAAGTTTGTTGTCTGGCCAAATAATAAACATTGAAGTTTTCTTTTGTAATGCTTATTATTTATGTGGATAATAAACGACCCAAAGGAAGTTTATTGTTTGGCCAAATAATAAACATTGAACCTTCAGTTTATATATTTATTTATTTTTTAACTAATTATGTGAGCACTAGTCAGCCCAAAGGAAGATTATTGTTTGGCCAAATGATAAAAAATGTATACAGTAAATAAATAGGTTGCAGATTCTCAAGTTTCTATGTGAACATTGAGTTGGTCCAAAGAAAGGCTTAATGTTTGACAGGATTTTTTTACAATATTTGATTACTGCAATGAGAGTACCACTTACAGTTAATTTTCTATCCAAAGATTAAGAATTAATGCTGTTCTAGGTATTTCAGTATGAATTTTCCCATTATTCTTGCTAATAATATTTTTGATGGATACAGTTGTTGTTGCTTCAGCTTCAGCTGCTAATGTTTCTGCTCAATTTAGCAGCATCCCTATGCTAAATGGTACAAACTTCAATGTTTGGAAAGATAGCGTAGAGATGTCCTTGGTTGTATGGATTTGGACATAGCTCTTCGGCAGGACAAACCCATTGCTACTGAAAAAAATGCTAATAAGGCTAAAATAGAGAAATGGGAGCGATCCAATCGAATGAGTGTAATGATTATGAAATGCTCTATTCCTGAAGCATTTCGGGACTCTATTACTGAAGATAGCAATGCTAAAAAAATTCCTAGAGGACGTTCAACAATTATTTGCCAAAAATGAAAAGACAAAGGCAAGTAATCTTTTGAGCAAACTTGTCTCTATGAGGTATAAAGGCAAAGGGAACATAAGGGAGTACATTATGGAAATGTCTATCTTGCTTTAAAATTGAAAGCACTAAAGTTAGAGTTGTCTGAGGACTTACTCGTGCATTTGATTTTGATTTCTCTTCCTGCACACTTTGGGCAATTCAAAGTGTCATAATACTCTAAAGGATACTTGGTCATTGAATGTGCAAGAGGAAGAGAGGTTATAGCGAGAACATAAAGAAAGTGCTTATATGGTTTTGTCCTATCAGCATAAAAGAAAGTGTGAGGCTACTGCGGTTACACCTTCTTAGTAGAGAAAGACAAAGAAACAAAATGATGTTTTAACATATTTCTTCTGCAAGAAGACAGGACACGTTAAAAAGGATTGTACCAAATATGCCGCTTGGCGAGCAAAGAAGGGTATGATTCTTACTTTTGTTTGTTTTAAAGTTAATTTAAGTTTTGCAGCTATGGACACTTGGAGGGTAGATTCTTGTGCTACTATTCATATAAGTGTTACTATGCAGGGTTGCCTGTGGAGTCGACCACCAAGTGATGCTGAAAGATTCATCTATGTGGCGGATGGCAATAAAGTTGCAGTGGAAGCTATAGGAACCTTCAGATTATGCTTTAAAACTGGATTGTTTTTGGATTTATTTGAGACGTTTTATGTACCGTCTTTTAGACGGAATTTAGTTTTTGTTTCTCGTTTGGACAAATCTGGTTATCATTGTTCTTTCGGAAATAATAAAGTTAGTCTCTTCCGAAACTCAAATATTATTTGTTTCGGTTTTTTAATTGATAATCTGTATAAGCTTGATTTAAATTTCTACAATGAAATACTGCAAACAAGTTCAAGAGGTACAAAACAAAAACATTAAATGAGAATTCTGCCTCATTATGGCATAAGCGTTTAGGCCACATCTCTAAATAGAGAATTCAGAGGCTTAAGGTGGATGAAATTCTTGAACCCCTAGATTTAAAGGATTTTCAAATCTGTATTGAATGTATCAAGGGGAAAAGAACAAATGAAAGAAAACTAAGCGCAGAGAGAGCTAAAGATGTCTTAGAACTAATACATATTGATATATGTGGTTTGTTTCCTACTGCTTCATGGAATGGACAACAATATTTTATCACATTTATAGACGATTACTTTCATTATAGGTACTTATATTTAATTCAAGAGAAGTCCCTATCCTTGGACATTTTTTAAGTCTTTCAAAGCTGAAGTTGAACTCCAACTTAGAAAGAAAAATTAAAGCTGTCAAATTTGACCGTGGTGGTGAATAATATGGAAGATATGATGGATTAGGAGAACAACGTCCAGGACCTTTTGCGCTTTTTTTTCTAAAAGAGTCCGCAATACACCATGCCTGGCAAACCCAGTATTAATGGTGTTGCAGAACGAACGAACCAGACTCTTAAGGATATGGTGAGAAGTATGATCAGTCATTCCACCTTGCCTGAATCACTTTGGGGAGAAGCTTTAAAGACTGTAGTGTACATCCTTAATAGGGTACCAAGCAAAGCAGTTAACGAAACCCCTTATGAACTCTAGACTAATAAAAGGCCTAGCCTAAAACATTTACACATTCGGGGATGTCCAGCTGAGGCACGACCTTATAAGCTGCATGTAAGAAAACTGGACTTAAGGACAGTTAGCTGCTATTTTGTTGGTTATGTTGAACACTCACGAGGATACAAGTTTTATGATCCTACATCAAGATCAATTTTTGAAACGGGAAATGCAATTTTTCTCGAAGATGTTGAGTTTGGAGGGGAAGGAAACATTAGGAATGTTGTTTTTGATGAGGAATCTGTTATTGATAATGATCAGGTATTCATACTTATTATTAGTTAGGACACAGTTATAGAATAAGGCAATAATGAGAATCCTCCTCAAATATAACATATAGAACAAACTCAACAACCTCAAGAAGTGTCATTAAGAAGATCTACAAGAAAAAGGAGAAGTGTTATTTCGGATGAATACCTTGTGTACCTCCAAAAACATGAGGATGACATTAGTTTAACAGAAGATGACCCAATCAACTTCTGTGAAGCCATGGAAAGTTCTAATTCTCAAAAGTGGATTGGTGCCATGGAGGAAGAGATTAAATCTATGAGAGACAATGACGTTTGGGATCTAGTAGAATTACCTGAAGGGGTGAAACCCATTGGTTGTAAATGTATATTTAAAACTAAATGGGATTCTATAGGTAACATTGAAAGATATAAAGCTCGTCTAGTCGCTAAGGGCTTTACTTAAAGAGAAGGCATAGATTATAAAGAAACCCTTTCTCCAGTATCTTAAAAAAAAAAAAAAAAATTTTTTAGAACAATAATGGCATTAATAGCTCATTTTGATTTAAAGTTACATTAGATGGATATTAAGATGACATTTCTTAATGGAGACATTGATGAGACAATTTATATGGTGCAACCAGAAAACTTTGTGTCAGGTAATTCAAAGTCTATGGTTTGCAAATTAAAGAAATTCATCTACGGTCTCAAACATGCTTCCCGTCAATGGTATTACAAGTTTTATCAGGTTATTACCTCATATGGCTTTGAGGCAAATATTGTTAATGATTGTGTATACTACAAGTTCAGTGGGAGTAAATATGTATTCCTAATCTTGTATGTCGAACAACCATGGCTAAAGGAGACAAGTTTAGTCTCAAACAGTGTCCCAAAATGATCTTGAAAGGACAATAATGAATGATAAACCTTATGGATCAACAATAGGGAACTTAATGTATGCTCAAGTCTGCACACGTCCTGATACCATATTTATAGTGGGAGTTCTAGGCAGATACTTGAGCATGAGGCATCTAACCATGGCATATGGTTACAAAACTTTGTCACCAGGCTTCGTGTGGTAGATGGCATTAAAAAGCCATTGAAGATTTATTGTGACAATAATTCAGTAGTACTTTACTCCAACAACAACAAGAGCTCAATAAAGTCAAAATATTAAATTTTGGGTTGTTAAGGAGAGAGTTCAAGAAAAATAGATTCCTATAGAACATATAGGAACAAAGTTTATGCTAGCAGATCCACTAATCGAAGGATTGATCCCTGAAGTCTTTCATGAGCATATTGCTCATATAGGTACCATTGTTGATGATAACATGGTTTAGTGGGGTTATTTTGTATACTTTATATATTTTATGTTATACATTATATTATTTAATTTTCTGCAGAATAAAGGTTGATGATTTACATTATGTTGTTTGCAATGTTAATATTGCAAATTTTGGATAAATCTTAATGAAGATTTTAAAGTAGGACCAGTTGGAAATAAACATGCATGAGATGTGATTTTCATGTTGCTCATTAAGACTTGATATATGTCGTTGAGTATATTTGTATGGTAATCATCGTGGTTCAATTGTAAATTTAATGTGATGAAAGCTGTGGTAATTCGATTATTGGTATATGAGATGGACCAGATTGTTTAAGTAGTTAAGGATAAATAGCATTCAATATGTGCACTTTTAGTTTATTTTGTGATATGATTATTTCAGGATAATATATATATAGCCCAAGTGGGAGATTGTTAGGAAATTATATTTCCTTAGTCTAAATTGTAGGCTATATATTTATATATATAATCATATTAGCTTTGATTTCCTTAACGTTCAAAATCGTTCGTCATTAAGATGGTTTTAATGAGTCATTTAATAGAGTTTTAATGACCTCCTTAATTTCTCAGAGTAATTGGTTTAATGGTTTAATGGGAATCGTTTCTTCTGAGCGGTTATAAGAATAATAGGGAGGTAAGGGGTTGGTCCCAAATATACCAAAATCACAAACTTTGTGGTCTCTTACCCCATCAAAAGAGTCACTCTAAAGTCTAGCAAGAGGAATAAGAAAGATTTTGGTTGAGGAAGATCATAACCCTATCGCGTGTTTCATCTTCATCCATGGATTCAGGTATGTGATTCTTCTATTGGATTATGACTCTCAATATTTTAACACAATGACTAAATTCATTATTCAGAATATTTATTCTGTAATTTTCTATCAATATTATCATATATGGGGAATCGTATATTTGAACAAGAGTGACTTTCCTTCACTGTGAAAACAAAACCCTTGTTTTTTTTTGTTTTTTTTACTTCTCATATTAACTAATATGTCTTTTATTTTATTAAATTAATTATATTTACATGAATCACATTATAAAATTAATTTATTTATTTTTTAACAATTTTTGTCATTGTGTTGGTGTTGTTGGGTGGAATGTTGTGGAGAAGAGGAGATTTTTACTTCTTAGCGGAATTTTAGGTTAGGATTTCTAATTTTTGGAAGTTTTTGAGGGGAGAAGTGTAAGAATTGAGGAATTCAATTCGATTAAGGTTTTCCTAGTTTGGTAAACTAGTTTAGGTTACTAGTTAGGAGATGATGAATTTGTTTAGATCATTGCTCTGGAAGTAGAATGAGAGAACGAGATTATGATGTTTATGAAAGATGAATAAGTAGGGATTGAGGTTGGAAGTGGCTTTTAAGACCTCGATTGATTCGGTATGCAAAAGCAAGTGCTGATGTAGATGCATGGGCAATGAAATGAAAATTATTTTAGTCACATACACAGTTCTTGCTATTATTTTTGCTCTATCAAGGCGAATGAATCAATGATGGTTGAGCTTCTTGGTGCTTCTGTTTTACACTTTCACAATGGGTTTTGAACTTGATTGACTTATGTTTCACATCCCTAATCGGATCAATTCATAGACAATGGATTTAGGTTGAGCGGTTGATTGTGTATTTGGCAATGAAATGTCTTTCCCATCTTTTCTTAGAGTAAAATCCTTTCTTTGCAATATTGATTGACAATTCATGTCATTGGGCATGATGGAGGGATTGTGGTCCTTCTGTAGTGGCCATTGGTGAACTATATTGCATTACTCTCTCCTTCACTTTAACCTAACCCAATCTTGGTTGTTTCAGGTATCACTAATATTGTAAAGAAACAACCTGGTTCTACAATGTAAGACCTCTGTTTCAAGATTTTTATCTCAAATTCTCAGCCTTTTCTTAGATTTATCTCTGTGATAAAAAAAATAATGTGCTTTCTAGCATGTGACTGGTTTCCTTGGGTGTTGGTGAACTAAATAAAACCAATCTGTTTGTTTCTCTATAAGTTCTATTCTTACCATTTTATGTGTTCTTTTCCTTTCTATACATTATTATGATTATTACTATGCATTTTAAAGTTTCAAATTGAACAATTTGCTTTTTATGCTTTCCATTCTTTAAACTGTATTGATTGATAATTTGAATGTTTGTTTGAATTAAATGTTTTTGAAACGGTTTTTGTTTTGCTGTCATGACCAAGGCTTTATAGTATGCAAAGAGAGAGGTTAGGTCCATGCTGTGTTAAAATCTAACCTACATGGTATGGTTACCATTTTCGACGTTTCATTTCCTATTGGGTTAAAATAAAATAAAATAAAATAAAATCAATAAAATCTTTAAAATCTTTTGTGTTGCATCTGATTCAAGTCGGCATAGTCAATCTGGGTCTTCGAGGTGTGGTTTTAAAAACAAAATTGGTTGACATGTGATGTATTATAGTGAATCTGGGTCTTCGATTTTTAACTGCTCTTGGAAAGTGTGGATTGCAATTTATTTCAGATTTTTAACTGCACCAACCAACTGCTTATCTTAAAGCTATCAAAATTCATCTTTGTTATGTGTTATCAACCATCACACCACCTACTTGAAATTAATGTGCCATCACATTAATGTAATTAAATTTTACATTGTATTTTTAATCTTGTAGTTTACTTTTTTATGTATTCAATTTTATTTAAAACAAATATTTAAATCAAATTAAAAATTAAGAGTGTTTTCTACTATACATATGATTTTCTTAAGAAAATGACTTTCAATTTTATAAAATAAGATTCAATTAAGACATTTCTCACTTATCTCTTTCTCTCATGAAATTTAAAAATCACATCTACACACATCCAAGTCTCCTTATGAAATTTAAAAAAATCACACTCACATTACATTCAAGTCATCATAGCAACACAATTATATAGAAAGTAAAATTTATAATAGGTGCTTCAATTTCATTATTTACAATCTTATGAATCTTTCATCATCCTAATCATAATCTCAATTTTAATTATTTACATGTAGTGTTATAGTCTTTCATTTCTTTTTCTTTTACCATCTTATCAGGCAAATGAAAACACACACAAACACGCAATATCTCTTGAAAAAAAAATCAATTGAAATCACTTATTGATAGTGAGATCCGTATTTTGTTGAATAAAGCAAATATCAAATGAAAGTAATTTATGAAAGGAGTTGTTAAAGTATAATTTTTCTATTTTATTTTTATCATATAAGAAAACTCGCAAGGTAAAGTTTGAAAAGTTAGCTACAGGTTTGTGGAAATCCTTGTAAGAGAAGAAAAATAAAACCTAATCGCCGATCCTCTTACTAACATAACCGGTAACCGGTGGATGTATTCCATTTCAATATTCCCCAGCTTACGATTCCTTGCAAGATGATGTTTTGATTGTTTCCACGAAATAAAAGATATTAAATGTATACTGAGTGACAAACTCAAGATAAACAGAAACTTTTTAATGGATTATTAATTGGGACTTTCTAATTCTTCTAAACTTGGCTGTACAATGGTCCATAATATTCATTAAACTGGTGACTATAATTAAATTAATTAATCCCTTGTTTGAAATTGTTCAATGAGTTAGTTAGAGGGTATTTTCATTTTTCACTCAAACAACAAAAGAAGAAAATATATTTGGCCTTTCGTGTTTAATATTTGCTGTCCAAACATGTCTTGATTCTTGACCTTCAAACTAATATGTTAAAGTACATAGTTGAATGTTTGTGGATGTAAGAGACATGAGTTTTGTTTTGACTTAGATTATGAAATTTATTGTGTCGACCAATTAGGTATAATGAGAGTAACTCAAAGGGGGAATAAATTCTATATATGCTTCCCATTGTTTATGTTGCTGATGTTAGTGAGTTTGAGGCAGGTCTTCTGTAAGAGGTTAGAAAAGAAAGGGATTTAAAAATTCAGAGCTACAAATAAAGAGCTTGGTAGCAACTGGTAGGCAGGTATGATTCCTAAGCCCCAAAATAGAGATACTAGAGAAACACAGTGAAAGAATGAAAACAACATTTTGGTGCTTCATAGTCCCTAATGTGTAACAAAATGTTTATGGACTACATCCCCTAGGAAGGGTAACATAATCTATCTTAGCTGAAATCAATTATGTATTCTTGGTATTAATCATCTTGATTGAGGACATGTACCGTAATTAAGTTAAACTATATTTTACTTAAGGAAAAAGATAATTTGACATCACTCTTAACTCTTCACTCTCATTTAAAACTTATATTTATTAATAAAATGTTCTATAATAATAAAATAATATATATATATATATATATATATATATATATATAAAATGAATATAGAAAGATATAAGTGATATTATATCCATCCAAACAAAATAGTTAGGTATAAAACATTTTTTTTTTAAGATGAAACTTAACTATTTTAATTGGAAAAATGTAGAATGACATTTATTGCATGGATATATAGTCTGTCTTTCATTTAAGTAAGATTGTTGTTCAGAGGCTTTAATGACAAACTGTTCAACCTATTTACAAAACTTTCTTTCAAACCTAACATTTACATCGGATCCTGATTGATATGAAACCACTTCATTTACTGTGTATTCAAAACATAAAACTTAGTTTAAAATCTCTAAATGGTTATATAAGAACAAATCCTACTAAAGGTACTACTTACCAAAAACTTTTTAGTAGAATATGTTCAATGCTTCTAAATATTCTATAACATTTTTCCTATACTTATATAACTAAATAGTATAATATTATATATAATATTTTTCTAAATATTCTAAAATGTTTTCGCACAAAAAATCCACAACAAAAAATTAAGATGGATGGAAATGGGATTATAGTGGAAGCAAACAAAATACATAACTTATAATAATACGCAACAAAAATATAAGTAGTATAGAAAACTAATAAATATACACTACTATGATATGGAGTATAGCAAGATAACATTTATATATATAATGTCATAGTTTCTATAGTGTATAATATATGCATATAAATTTTCAAAATAATAAAAATTACAAAAATTAATAACATTCATAATTAACGATAAAATGTATCAAACAAAACACACAACTAAACACTAATAGAAGTGAAACCACATTTCTTAGATAAGAATTATTGGTCATCATCCACTAAATTAAAGTCTTCTTTATTATTTTAACTACTATTACATCTATAATCCCAAAAATAACGATCTAGACATGCCGGCACCCACTATTTGTCTGCTACAATGGCTACACTATTATAGCACTATTTATAAAAATAAAAATAAATTTTATATTTATAAAATACTTTAATTTTAAATTAAAAAAATTATTAAAAGATCTTGATGATTTCTCTTGGTTGAAGTGTAGCATTTACAAAGAGTAGCATTCCAAAACCAAAAAAAATAGGAGCATTTCTCTTGGTTAAAGTATAGCATTAAAAGAGAGGAGCATTCTAGAACCATGTAGACCTAGAATTGATCTGCTATAACAGCTACCTTATTATAGTGCTATTTATAAAAATAAAAATAAATTTTTATTTTATAAAATACTCAAAATCTAAATTAAAAGAATTATAAAAAGATCTTTATGATTTCTCTGGGTTGAAGTGCAACATTGAAAAAAAGACTATCCAGAACCATGTAGACTTGGGATTAAAAGTTTACATTCTTGTTGGTTATGACCCTTGACTTTAGGTTTTTGATGTTTGATACAGGAGCAACAAAATAAAAAAAAAGTGTGTATAATTGGTAAATACAACAATAAAATAATTCATTTTTCACAACTTATGTTATATATGCATGCCCCGCCCAACCCCTATCGTTATTAACCCCTAACTCCCTGAGATATTGCAAATGGAGGAATGGGAAATTAAAATCAAAGTTATAAATTGAAAAAGTTATGTACGGAAGAGAAAAACATTATCTTCCAATAAGATGAAATGTAGTGTTGAAGCTCGGATAAGATACTTTGTAAGGATTTACAAAGAAGATAAAAAAAAAACTATTCCTAAATATTTTTAAATCTCGTCCTATGCAGCAAATTTCAATTACCCCACAGAATATCATATGCGTCTTATGCAAACAATTCAACAATGTATGTTACTCTAGGAAAGCAAGTAAATTACATGAGATTAGAAGAAATTAGAGAGTAAGAATTGTGGGTTTCACCCACTAATAAAGATATACCAATAAAGTTAACAAATTTCTTTGAAAGGCGAGTTTAGAAATCTTCTTCACGACCTTTACAAAGCAATATAACCAAAAATTTTGATTCAAGACAGTAACATAGACAACATGCAAAAATTGAAAAGCTTATTCATAAAAGAAACAAAATCATTGTCAAACACAACAATAACATATCAGCCATTAGCAAATAGAAGAAATGAGCTCTACCATGCCACAAAAAAGATTATCTTTTTCAAAAAAATTCTACAATAGAGAAATAAATAGTAAAGGGAGAAGAGAATGAAGGAAGATGTACATGAATGAACAATGAGAGTGTGGCAGCGATGGACAGTGGCACAACGGCTGCGGTCGGCCAAGCGAGGCGACAACAACCAAGATTTGGTTAAGACAGAGGCGGCAGTGCTTGCTGGAGCAACCAGTGATGTTAGGTCTGACGGTGAAAGCAACGACTATTTGGGCTAAGAAAGTGACAGCGGGGACCAAGGTATGGTCGGACCAAGGTTGGCGGTGATGACGATTTGGGACGGTGAGGGTTTTGGAAGCAGTAAGTTTGGAGGTAGTGGGTTTCGTGTTATGAGTGGAATGTAGAAAGAGTGGAATAAAATATTCAGAAGTGAAAAAAGAGAAAACCAAATCCGTATACATTACCTTTACGTGTTATGAGTGGAATGTAGAAAGAGTGGAATAAAATATTAAGAAGTGAAAAAAAGAAAACCAAATCCGTATATATTACCTTTATATACGAAAAAAATTGATATATAATGTATTTTTACATACAGAATTAAATTCGTATGTAAATGTTTGTATTTAGGGTATATTTTACATATGGATTGATTTTTATAGGTAATATTTCGTATATAATGTCTATTTTACATACAAAATTACATCCGAATGTAATGTTTATTTACAAATGGATTTATATCTGTATATATTATTCCGTATGTAATTTGTGTTATGTTTGTTATGCTTGCCTTTTTTGTGTTATGTTTGTTATGCTTGCTTTTTTTTTTTTTTTTTTTGTTTTTTTTTTTTTTTGTTTTTTTTTTTTTTTTTTCTTTTTGGTTATTTGGTTATTGTGTAGCCTCAGAGTCAATATAGTGTGCCTGCTATTATCATTATATATCATTAACTTAAGTGCACATTTGTTATCTAAGAATGAGAAACAATCTTGTGTATAAAAAAATCAAAAATATTATGAATACTTCCAATTATAATTGTTACGAGTTTGAACAGTAAAGCTTGGTTATGAAATATGTCATATGCATTAATAATATTAAAAAAAATAGTTTTTCTTATGAAAATAGCACTGATGGAAATAGTATAGAAAAATGTCTTTCTTCTTTTATAAATCAGAATTTTGTGAAATGGGTTATCTTTTAATTGTGTCTCTTAACTTTTAATTTAACCTTGGACATGATTTTATTTTTAATCATCAATCATGAAGCCAAACACAGCGTTGTCCACTATATTTGTAGATTTGTGGTCCTTTTGGAATAAATACTTTAAGTGGATGCAACACAAGGCTTTATTCACAACAGTAAAACATAAAAAGCTACTAAAAGTTTGTGGTTTTTTTGGAATACACATTAGTGCACAAAAGTTTGATAGATGCAGCCCACTTACGACTTTATTCACAACAGTAAAACGTTGAAACTAGTCTACCATTTAAACTAGTCTAAGTAAATATAATAAAAATAGTCAATTCAAGTCCAAAAAAATTATAAAATAGTGAGCATTAATTTTTACGTTGAGATTCCTCGGTTCCTATAGGTTTTGTATGTGTCAATTCTCGCTTTCTCCTGAATTTTTTTTCTATTCTGTTATAATTTTTTTATAAAATTTTAGAATAATTTATTTTTACTTTCATTATAAAAAAATCATGCTAATTTAATATGATTTTATTATAAAAAAAATGGTGTGATCATTATTATTTTTTTTTAATTTTATAACAAAATTATCACAGAATAAAAAAGAGAACCCTTCCCCTCTAAGCTATAGCTAGAGGCTCTGGCTACAGCTTTTATTGTAAACTACTTTTTGCTTGACAACAGACTATCCGAGAGGTTATTACAATTATAAATAAATCATGTTACAACAAATAATAAAGAGAAGTACGGAAAGAAAAAAAATCTCCTTAATTCTTACTTTTAATTAAGAATTGGACTAATTTAATCAAATATTTAAACTTAGTTAACTACTATTTTTTTTTTCTTCATATAGATAGATATGTACACAATTGTTGCTTTATTTGATAACAGGACTACTAATCACAATAGGAATTTCATAAAGCTTATAAGTTACAGTGTTTGAATATGTTCCACGTACAATATCAGTTTACAAATGTATTTAAGCAACAATGAAAATGATTTAACCACAACTGTAATGTGGTTTAACCAAAATGTTTTAGTCTAAGAAAATAACAAACTTCATAATTCCATATTAAACTTGCATTCTTATTAACTCTAATTAGACTTACACCGAACTAATTAGGCTTACACCAGACTTGGTGATTCTCACCTACTGCAACGATATCATATTGACTAAATTAAGAACCTTAACTAATAATTGCACTAATTTAACTAAATATTTTATGGATTATTGGAGCTTGTGTAAATTTAGTGGATTTCGTTTTTGATTTATACCTATACTTATACCTTAAATACTAAAAAATCTACCTAGTCTACAAAACCAAGTTTGCATAAAAAAACATTTTATACTCCAAATAGCCATTGAAAAGGCGTGTCTGTGATAAAAATACAAGGACTAATCTTGATTATTTATTACGCATTCATCGAAAATTTGACAGGGAAAATTTGACAAAGTTGTTTAGGTAAAATAAGTATTATGATTTTAGTAGATTTTTACAATGAGCAACTACTTAGATATTAAAATCTTTTGCAACTAATACAATGACCTTACTCTATATCTAAAATCATTTGCATTAGGACAATAACCCATACGAATTTGTCACAGTTGAAAAATGAATTGTAATATTAGAGTTTATGTTCGAGAGTACGGGGTTTGTGTAAGATTTGATTTTGTGGGTATTTGATCTTGATTTCATAGCGAATTTGATTTTGTTCATTATACGTAAAAACCAATGATTACAAATGTTTGTGAGGGGTTTGATGAAATGCCTAAGAGAAATGGCTCTAGCATGAGGTGTAAAATTTTTTGTAGTGGCAGGTCTTGATTGCGAATCAGGGTCTCCAACGGTAGTGAAGTACTTCCTATGTTCAGGTTCAACCACACTTTAGCATTGCCATCCTTTGTATCTTCCATAGTTATATAGAAAATCATATCTCACTTCCCTTTTAAGAGCATGGTATAGAAAAATGTTAGATCTAAATTAATAAAAGTATATATATATATATATATATATA
>Ga0209489_105646_pt1 | contig 21383 bp, 18 predicted proteins | sample SiratrowhiteBW_FD_187527 | JGI IMG/M metagenome (GOLD analysis project Ga0209489, IMG submission 187527) | Root nodule microbial communities of legume samples collected from California, USA - Siratro white BW (SPAdes) (version 2) | ecosystem: Host-associated > Plants > Roots > Nodule | place...
AAAAAAAAAAAAAAAAAAAAAAAAAAAAAAAAAAAAAAAAAAAAAAAAAAAAAAAAAAAAAAAAAAAAAAAAACTACATGGAATAAGAAATGTAATATTGATTTGATAAAATCACAATATTACTTTTTTTCTCACATGGTTGTATAATATGATATTTTTTTTATTTCCCATATAGATTAATAACTTTATTTTTTTCTCTCAAGTATCTGTGTAACATTATGCTAATTTATTTATGATTAATAAACTTAATCCATCCAACTTGTGTAGATTTTTTCATACATGAATAAGTCCTGTTCTGCACAAATTGAATAAGCAACTAATGAAAAAACTCAATATCACTTTATATCAAGTTATATAAATCTTTGTTGCATATAAAAACTAGTTCTTAATTGGTTTTACTTCTTTTCGGTTCCTACAGAGGATAAAGCACAACCCCTGAATTATAAGTGTCAATACAAAAACATTAGCACAACTCCCTTTCTGCTTGTGGCTCCCCACACACAGCATTGATTATATGATCCATTATCTCCACGAAATTATTTGCTGATTCCATGAGCCCGCGGTTAAGTTATTTTAATTTGATGAGTTACAAAAGTCTAAGCTTCTCGTTTAACTTCAAAGAACAATTGACTTGCAACATCTTTACTAGTGTGGTTCAAGTACATAAAGTTTGATTAAAATTTTATTATTTTCTTAATATATTATAGTAGTATATGTTTTAATATTCTTAACTAGTGATTTCTTGTGTAATGATTATTACTTCAATGTACTCTAGAGTAGTAAAATCCAATAGAGTAACAACATAGTATTAACGTTTAATAAGGTGTCTACTTCCTCCTTCCTAGGCAAATTGGAATTTAGTCTGAAGTGCAAACACACCAGTGTTTGTTCTAGTTGAAGCCACTGTGGCAGTGGCGTTTTCTTGATTGTGTAGAGTGTATATTTACTTAAATGGTAAGTGAAAACAACGCTGAATTTGTCACTTAAACGTAAAGTCACAAAATATTATGTATTTCTACTTTTCTTGATTAACAAACATGGTGAAGAAAAGTTAAACAGTGCAGGTTGAGTATTCTTCGTTACTTGTAGTGCCATTCGTTCCAAACTAAAACCAGCAACAAAATGTGAGAATCTTCAAGAGAATTTGAGCATCATCACAAGTTGGGAAAGAAAGCAGAAAAGTAAATGAGCGTGGACAGATGGTCACATCAAAAAGAGAATTCAAAAATCCATAAATTAAGTGATATTAACAATAATGCTTAGCAGTGTGGTAATGATGTTAGCTGCATGTAGTTGTGACCCTAATGATATGTTAAAATCCACTCACATGATAACTTTATCATACTAACTCAATCCCATGCCCGGTCCCCCACTTCTCTCTTATATTGTGTTTGAAGGTTAACCTTACACTGATCCACTCAATCTGCCAAGAAAGAAGGAAAAAGAAAAGAATGTTCACACAGCTCTGCATGCTTGAGCTGGAGGAACTTATAACAAAGTATGTTCCACCTACCATAGGGTCAGGAAAGCATTTCTTATTCCTCCTCAGCATGCTTAGGCCGGCGTGTTAAATGGCTTTTCTCTATTTAGTCTGTAAAAAGTTTGTATTGAGAAATAATTATAGGCATCATAGGGTCTAGAATATTGTACTATGAAGTTCTAATTTAATAAGCAAGCAACATGATAAGGTGTTATTCTCTTGTTAGCCTATTGTTCACTTGAGTACTTTTAGTTTTGTAGCTATTGCAGTCACAATTGAGAGCAACTTCTGGCATAGTTTCACCCAAATTCAGGAAAACCAGCTTTGAAAAAAAATCATGAAATCATGTCAATGATTGTGTATAATTCCACAACATTCTCAGAATGAGTAGAGATCATCTTGGATCTTCGAAGTGCATAACCTTATTACATTAATTTTAAAAGTGTAGTCCAATTACATTAGTCTACAATTTAAAAAAGTTGTGACTTCTAATAATATTGATTATATATTTAACATAGAAATGATAATATCTCAATGATTACTTAATATAGTGATTAGACGCATTCTTATGTTTAAGACAATCTATTTGACAGAAAATCGTACGTTCAATTTCCCACCCATAAACTGTTAGGATAATTGTATTTCCCTTTGGACTAGCTGGGAGTGTGGAACACAACCCAATGCATCTTAACTACTCTAACCACCATGAGATACTAGTGTTTCCCTTCGAAATAGTGTTCTTTTTTGATAGCAAGCCAAACTTTGACCTCAAGTTGTCAATACCATGTTTAAACTCATCTGTGATCCTTACATTATCCAACAACAGTGACAAAAATTTCAAAGTATATCAAATGGAAATGGTATAACATTTGATATCAATATCCCAAAATTAGACACCACAATATGGCATTTTTATGCATATAGAGTTCCCACATGGTTGACAATGATCAACATGGTAGCAGAATACATCAAGCTCCCTAGGCGTCGCTCTGCACAAGAAAGACATCTCATCATTGAGTTCAACACTCCATCCAAAAAAGGCCTTTTAGAGCAGGAAGGCCAGTTGCATCCAGAATCATTGATTGTCTTGTCTGTGGTCATCATGTTGGTTATCATCAGGTTCAACATCCTCTATATCCTCGTAAGTAACCCACGGTAGCATTGACTCAAACAAGACAGCTAATGCATTCCTGTTTGCAACACCTCGAGGAACATGACCATTGCCAGGCACATTAGCAAATTGGTTTTCATCCTGCATACCATCCTCCATCATCCTTGGAACGCCCATAAATTGTTGAAGATTTTCTCTCGGAATTGATGAAAGTGAATCAGAGAAATCAGAGACCAGCAAATGTCCATACCTAACATATAAGAAAGCATAAGCAAATGACCACATAGATGTTAAAACAGTGCTGTCATATTACAAATAAGCAAAATGAACTGCTTCCAAAGCTTCACAATGAATAAGATTCATCTTGCTACCTCCTTTTTCCTTAATTATCCATCTTTCTTAATTACATGATATGAGTAAGCTTAATTTTTTCATTCTAGGCAATTTGAATACTTCATCATACAACTACGTTCAGCTATATGTTATCAGCTCATCGCAGAGTTCTCAATCATATTCCATTGCTCAACTACCAAATGCTCACTGCAAGTTGAAATAAGCTTTACCAAGTTTGAAGACAATAAATTAGATGGTTTGTAAAACAGCCTAATTAGGTTGCGTTTGGAGTGGTAGCGAGTTTTTGGCTTTCAAATACAATTTTCAAACATGTTTTTGCTAACACACAGTTGAAAAAATATTTTTAATTTCAAAACACTCATTCATTTTTTTAAAAAGAATTTTGAATTTACTTTCTAATTTAAAATTTAAAAAAACCCTTCTACATTTGATAGTGACCCTCCTCGCATTGCTACCACTACCACACAACCTTATATTAATTTTAACATGATGAAAAAATGCAGCGGGATGAGGAACTAAAAGCAGTTTTAGTTTTTGAAAATTTTTTAAACTTACAATAAAAAACAACACTAAATGGGCCCTCAAATATTTGATGTTTTTTCAGGTTCAGATAAAAATTCACTTCAACAGATATGCCACCAAAGTGAACACGCAAAATTAAGCTAAAACAACAAAAAAAATAATCACTTACTCATTTTTCTCAGATGAAAATGCTTCTTTTCTGACGCAAGCCCAATCCTTAACTTCACTTTTATTATTTTCTAGTGTTTCAATCACTAGTTTTGTAGCACCACTAAGAAGTTTTTGCAGATCAGGAAGCCTCCATATAAGATAATTTCTCTCAACATATATATTAATCAAGTGATCTAGAGATGGAATCCCTGTTTGATCTGACCGGAAAAAGGCATGCTTGAGAATCTCTGTCCATGTGCGATCTTTCAATGGTACTTTTGCAACTAGCTTCTTTATGACTGAAGGATGAAGCATCAATGCTTGTTTCATAAGATCAGTCGAAGAAGACTTTTCAGCATTCATATCATCATCTTTGCCGGCTTCACGCTCAAGGTAAAACCGACAAATGGCAAGGGAATAAGAGAAGTTTGGAAACAACCAAATGGAGTTATCACTTTTATATTCTTCAGAAAACTTCTCCAGCCATGCATACTCCTCAGCCCTTAAAGCAAAGTAGTCAATGCAGAAAATAGCCCCCATGGGATCATCAGAATCTAGGGAAAGCAACAATTTGCAGACCTCTAAGGCAGATCTATGACAGCCACGCCTGTCCAAATTTTTCATGTGAGTGAAAAGAGCTGCGAATATAGGTTTGTTTGTATCATGCTTGTACTTCAACTGGCAATTTCCCTGCAGTGGATTGAACATGGGATGCCATGCACATTCAAGGGCATATAGACACCTGGCAATAGCATCTGCAGACATCGGTTGTTCACCCAATACTGCAAAATATTCTGCCATTGTTAGAAGGGAATCTATATGATAAGGACGGTGCTGCAATATACTTGCTATGCCATTTATGTCATTAATTGCTTTGGCAGCTTCAAATGCTCTCTGAGATTGGGAGTGAGATGGCGAGTGTACATATCTACATCATAAAAAATATGAAATTAAATACCAAGTACAAAAGGCATATTAAATTCTTAACTTCACAAATAATCCACAAAGTCACAAACCAGCCAGATTGAGGTTTAGAATTTCCACAAACCCAGAGGTCATTAAGAATGAAAATGAATAATAAAAAAAAGCCCATAGTACTGGTATCAATCATGCATGCCCTCCTTTTAAAAGGAAAATCATCAAGAATATGAAGGCAAAAGTACGTAATTTCCTATGCTATGGATAAATTTCCACCTCCTCTTACTATTACTATTTCTCATGACTCACCCATTAGGCACTTTTACTCCACTCAAGGTTATTCCCAATTGAAACTTGTATTTGTCCAGACTCTAGAGTTCTTTGTATATTTATTATATGCAAATGGAGAAGAAATTTTTATCAGTTGTATGAAGAAGAATGATCCTTAGTTCCTTACCTGAAGTAGTTATATCCATTCTTCAACTCCAGAAACTGCATGGACAAAGAGTCATCACAACGGACCCAATGGTCCGATGGAGTGACAAGAACACTCTTTCTAAGATTATAATGTACACGCCCCCTCACCCCTCGCATCTGCCTAGAACTGCTCGCTTGATTGCTGCTCTCAAACGATTTCATAACCTTGGATCCGAATATTCTTCTCAGCTCATTTTCAGCATTCAAATATTTAGGATCCACTTTCAACACGGAGGTTGCTTGCTGTTTAACAGATTTAATTTTGTCTTTGGTAGAAGAAGGTTGCTCAGCAGATGAGTTGACATTCATAGATAAATCTTCTAGAATCAAGTCCAATTCTTTATCATCTCTCATTTTATTTGCTGCAGCAGCACTATCCTTGGTTTTCTTCTTTTTCTTTTTCTTCGATTTGGGATTTGTTGTGGAAACCTCAGCAATAGGTTTCAATGAAGATGACTCCTCTTTATCATCATCATAACTCGCCAATGCTTCATTGGAGGACGCCAACTCATCTCCCTGCAGCCAAACCAGTAACAAGTAAGAAGCACTCCTTACTGTCTACCTTGTATTGAACAAAAACAAATCCAAGAACAAATTTGAGGTTAAACATCCAAGAAATTCTTGTAGTAATTAATCAATACTAAATTTTTCTTGTAAAAAATCTATACTAATTTTTTCTTGTAAAAAATCAATACTTCATGCGATTCTAAGTTTCTCCATAAGCACTTATAAGAGAAGAAAATAGGAAAGTAGAATGAATTGGACTTCTCCATGAGCTAAAATCAACTTATGCAGTTAACTTTTGTAGAAGCCCATCAAATCCAACTAGTGAGACATTTAATCAACTTAGGGCCTACACCATTCCATTATACTAAATGGTGAAACATTTAATTAACAAAACAAAATAACGATAAATTCTATGTTCAACCTAAATTAAGATTCCATGGTTGTTTGTTTCTGACCTATTCGCAAATACAAAGGTAAATTTACAAAATCTAGCTAATCCAGTTTCTGGGTAGCCACAAAAATATAGGACCAACATGAAAAATTCAAAAGGGTAAACAGGGTAATGCCTTACAAAATCAAAGTTTGAATCGAAACAAAAAAGGTGGGGTTTTTTTAAAACCTGGTTTTCGGGTTCAGAATCTTGGTCATTAAGGAGGTCGAAGGGGTTGATGGTGGAGCGAGTGATGGGCTCAGAATCGTTCTCTTCTTCTTCTTCTTCTTCTTCTTCTTCTTCGCTTACATGTTGGAGAAGGTGGTGTTGCTCGTTCAGAACCTTCTTCATCAATCGAGCCGACATCGTTTCGAACTGAACCACTCTCAGGGCGATGCAGGGGTATTCAGGGGTGCCCAGAAAGACAAAATCGATAATGCTTCTCAAATTCAAGTGCAAGGAACAGAACAAATTCGAATGAACGAAAGAGAAAAAGGAAACAGCGTTGGTGTTACTCAGTTCATTTTCTCGTGTGTTAGGTTTCTCACGTGGCAATTACTTCGTACACCCTTTCAATTCCAGTCTCCACCCCATCAATTTTTGAAATACCAAAAATGTTCTTAATATTTTTATTTCAAATCAAGAGTTTTATAGAAAGGGGTGTTTTTGGAAATTAGATTGTGTTTTTGGAAATTAGATTCTTCTGAGATTTTTTATTATTCTTAATTGTAGTTATCATTCTCTAATAAAAACTCCTTTATTTATAATTTCATTATTTTTCAAAATAATCATATTTCAGTATTAAATATTTAACTGATCATCATGAATATTTAGTTGAGAAATATGGTCACTTGGTTTTTTTAAAGTTTTGACAAATTGTTGTAGCATCCATACAAGTTTTAGAAGAAGTCCCAAGAATCTAGAGAAATAGGATGTACCACATAAAAACCAGAACAAAAAAAAAACTCTAAATTGGTTCTTAACCTATTACTTTCTTTCTTTTATTTTATACATTTGTGGTGGCAGGGCATGCACATGCATCTTTAAGCTTCCTTTAATTATAAGTTTATGTTTTTTTAATGAATATGTCTATGTTCTTAATTATATACTAATACTTAGATAAAATTATTACACGTTGACCCTTTTATATTTTGATTTACTGTCCTTTTTTTTTCATGCATAAACTTAATTTTTTACCTACAGTCTGGAAAAGAAATCTCAATTTATATCTTCTATTAAACCAAAGTCTGCATCTTCTATAAAACGAATGTGTATTTTGAGTGTTAGAATTTCTCATGTACTATTTTTAAAGTCTCGTGTACTTCTTATTTACATATTGATACTAAATTTGACAGAAAATAGACAACTGAAACTTTTACCACAATTAACAAAGATAGTGTGTTAATAAATAATCTACATCATAATATTAATATGATTTTAATGGTTTCCCATCAATATGTATAAAATAAGTTTTACATTATTATCCTCAATCACAAATCACAGTGATATAATTAAAAAGAACATAAAAATTAACAAGAGTATCATATATAATATTTTGTGGTTGAATAATTTTTTTGTTGTAAATTTTCCTTAAACAGGGACTTTTTTCTATATAAGATATTTTTTTCATGGGGGATTATAAGATTCTAAAAAGTGCCGATTCTTATGACTTTCCCTAATATTTTTTCCGTTAATTTTCTTTTTCTCTTTTTGTTTCCATTTTCAATGACAAAGCGTATAGTTTAATTTTCGTTGAAGTGAGGATATTAGAACCAGTTTGACAAAACAGAGAAAAAAAATGAGAAAAAAATAAAAAATTTGAAGGATCGAGATAGGTAATGTAATTCGATAGAGTGATGCTTTGATTTGATTTGATTCCATAGGTGTGAGTGTGAGGATCTGTATTGGTAATGAAGCAGCACGAGTTAACTCTGTTGTTGTGCCTCTTATGGGCACTAACCCTCCTCTATGGCGAGATGTTCGCTTATTGGGTTCCATCCCTCTTCACCTGTTCATGGCCCCGTCTTCTCCAAACCTCTTCTTCTTCAAAGGTAGCTACAAAGTCTTCATCTTTTCACCTTTTTCATTTCTGGGTCACACTCAAATTTTGACATTCTCTGTACTTCACAACCAAAACCAGAACAAATTTCATGTTTTGTTTATGAGCTGGGGAGTTCATGAACACTGAAGCTCTATCTTAAAGATAAAATGAAATAATAGTTATGGGGTTATTTACTTTTGAAATTTAAGGTAGTCTGGTATATTAAGGTTGTTTGTTTTTTACATTTAGTGGTTCCACCAAGAAATGTGGGCAGTGCAGGATGTGTACACTTTTACTTGTTTTGAGGGAAATTATCTATGGGATTTTGCTGAAGAGTTTAATTTATATACACTGTTTATCTGAAATGTTTAGCACTGTCCACCTATTTCATTGCTAGTATGACTCTTAAGATAGTTATTGTAAAAGTTAAACACATCTATTTCATTTGTGATTAAATGAGAGAGTGAAAAACTATTTGCAATGACGGAGCATAAACCATTTTCTCTTTGTTGAAATATTGAATGTTTGATGATTCCTGGTTGCTGAAGATGATAGAGATGAAGGGAGCCTAAGCCAACATGGCTGGTTCTTTTACAGTATATCTAAAATTGTGTCTACATTACAAGTATAATCTGATTTGCTAAACATAATAAAATGCATAATTAACTGAGCTTATTTTCGGAGTTTTGCTTGCAGGCTCAAACAGACGGTGCGAATTACCAAGCTGATTATGTAAAAGTTGCTGTTATTACAGATCCACAGGTGAATGTTTCTTATTTTATTGTTATGCTATGGTCATAAATATATCTGTGAAATATATCTGCATCGCGTATGCCTGTTTAAGAGTGTGTGTACTTCTTATTTCATGTTTCTGTGGATGTGTATCTCTCATCATTTGATTTGAATTCCTTTTTAAACTTAACAGCTCATGGATAAAACTTCTCTCCGTCTTCCTGCAAAATCACTTGCACTGGAGCTAGCAGAATTCTACACTGATTTAAACATGCGTAGATCATTCTTTGCATCTGTCCTGCCTTTCAAACCTGATGTCATATTGTTTTTAGGTGATTACTTTGATGGAGGTCCTTATTTATCAGATGAAGAGTAAGTCCTGAAAATTATTATTTCTATTTCTTAATTTAGTTTTGTACTAGTTTTTAATTAGTTTTAATTTTATCTATTATGCCATGTATAATTTTTCCGATCAGCCTTTTCCACCTACAGTGATTTTGGATCTCAATTTTTATGTTTCACTCAGAAAACAGAAAACCAAAGAGATTGTACATTTTACAGATTGGATGTTGATTCTTTTTTCTAATTTGCTAAAGAAGAATTTAGTAGACAAAATAATCAAAAGCAAAAATAGTGCAATGCTAGTTCCTATTTTTTGTTATTAAAAAAAGTCATCCTGAAAAAATCATCATATGGGCAACAGGTAGAATGCAACTAAATTTATGGATATTAGTCTCTGGTCAAAGACTTGAGTGAAATGCTGAAACCAGATGGTTAAAGGAGTCTTTGATGCTTAATGTTAAGTTTTAACCCTCCTGTTTTCCGATTTCTTTATATCAGTTGATAACTTAGTCTTATTTAAATTAAATTTCCATATTGTTTTAGAAAAAGATAGAAAAAGAAATCCCTAAATTAGTGTAGTGAACATTTATATGATTATATACTAAGGAGCTGCTTATTAATTTTAAATAGTGTCTTTTTTAACTCATTTATCTTGAATGACTGCTCAGCATGTTCACTCAAATTTTCTGTTATGAAAGGCTTTTACAATCTTTTGGATGGATAGATGGCAGGAGTCTTTGAGTCGCTTCAGACATATCTTTGGTTTGAATGCACAAGGAAAATACACGGACATGCAAGTTTACTACATTCCAGGAAACCACGATATTGGGTATGAAAGTCTTCATTCTCTACATCCAGAGGTATTTCAACATGCTATAGCTCAAGTTTTGATTGCCAGAGTTCAATAACTATAAGGTTGCTTGTTTGAATTGACTTGTATGATGTATGACGGGAATCAAATGCCCAAAGACATGACTAAGAGTCTAAGCATGTAGTCATGGTTACAATGGTCTACGACCTCAAGGATGAGAAATTACATTTATTGTGCCTAAGGGTTGTTGAATGTTGATATTAAAAGGGAAAAGAATGCATAGAACCCTCAAACTCAGGTTATTTGCAAATAAACACTTGAACTTTATATCCATTCTAATTACTACTTAAGCTTATTGTGTTAATGCAATGGACCCTTCTGTTAAGTCACTAATGAACTACTCGTCTTGATCCTTATTTGAGATAAATGGTAGCCGTTCAGTTTTTCTACTACTACTACTGCTATTGTTAATGTTGTTATTTCTACAACACGTTTTCCGGATTATTTCTGTTTTTAAAATCTAAAAAAATTAACATGAAGAAAGACTTCAAGGACCACGTGACTTCATTTTCGTCTTTGTCATTTGATCCACTCTCCCAGGTCATACATGTCTACTTGTCTCACATTTTGTTGCAGGACTCATTTATCGATGGGATAGATGCAACATCAGCCACAGTAGAGTGGGCTATGGCTGAGTTGCAACGAAACCCTGATAAATATGTATGTAGAACCTAAAGATTCAGATATCACTAAGCTCCTAATCTGAATACCACTTGGAAAAGAAAAAACTTAGATTGCACCTAGAAGATTCAATAGGAATCCACAAATAAGGGCTGAGTTAGACATGTGTGGCCTTAGGGTACCCAAAAGTGCACAAGTTCTCATTAATGCATGGAGCATGGGAAGAGACTAAGCATTTGGACTTACCCTGACTTTTTCTGTTAGAAAGGTTTTTAGAGAGTGAAACATGACCTTGGGCGAATGAAAGGGAGAAGGAATACAAGATGAGTACTGTATGTGGTATTCAGAATCTTTCTTATTTTTCTTTTTCTTTTTTGTCTTTTGTTATTTTTTTAGACCTCTGAAAGCCAAAGTTCAGGAAATTATGTTTTAAAATAATGGTAATTGAACTCCTTAGATATAATCTCAATGAAGCATTAGAATGAGTTGTCCGTTAGTGAGTTAATGGAAGGTTCATTGAAGGGTCTGTTGCTGAATTGTATTAATGCAAAAAAATTAAGAAGTAGTTGCTATGAAAACAAGTTCAACGTGTCTATTTCAAAATGGACTAAAGTTCAGGAAGTCAATATAATCTTCCAATTTAAAATTTGGACTGTTGATGACATACAAATTGTTGTTGAGTGAGATGAGATTTTGTATAAACTAATCTCGTAATCTCCTTGACATTTATGCATTATTCATATATTCTTAGAAGATGAATGTCAATAAAACATGGCATTTTTATCGTAACAATGAAAATGTCTTCATCTTGTGGTGGTTGTGAACTTGTGAATGACACAAATTAATTGAAGTTGCCTGATAATTGATCTTGACAACTGTAAAATGATATTTGGCAATGATGTCAGATATCTGTCTTTTTCATTGTGATTCATAAAGAGGAGGCCTTCAAAATGTTAAATGTTTCAAAATGTTTTATCAAGTGGTTCTTCAAATAAGTTTTTCCCTTCAATTTTACATAATTTTTACAATCTAATTTGTGGTTTAGTTTTGCACTTTCCATTAATTGTTTTCTCTCGTTTGGTTCCTTCCTTGCTCTCAACATTTCTGTCATTACATGAGCATAGGTTATCCAACGCTATGAGGAAGCATTTGGGACAAGAAACTTCAAATTTACTGTTGGAAAAGTGAATTTTGTTGCCATTGATGCTCAAACTGTGGATGGTAAGCTTGATTTGCCTTATAAATTTGAGCTGTCATATTTTCTTAAGTAGCAATGCTGTAATTTCTAGGCACTTTTTTATGGTACCAAGTCATCACATTTGTATCATTTTCAGTGCAATATGTAATCGTGATTTATCTGAGACTCGATTTTTTTTCATTTGATCAAACCCTCTTCTGTGAACTGTACCTGCTGGAATAGATTTTTTTGTATCTGTGCCTCGTGCCATTTACTATGTTTCACATGGAACTTATTCCTCCTTCATGACCTTTATCAATGAACAATTCTCCATTTGGACAAGGGTTTATTTATGAATTATGTTTCATTCTTTGATATTTTTTATCTGAAACAAGCAATTATAGTTTAACTATCTAAATATCTTACAATTTATATAATTTAAATATTGTAAATTTAAATCATATTCTATATGTACATATCACTGCTTGGAAAATTTTGATAAAGCTGAAAATACTGAACCGATTATGTTTTCTACAGGACAACAACAAAATCATCTGACTTCTCAAACTTGGGATTTCGTGAAGAATATCTCTGTTGGTATGAACTGACCTACGAATAAATATTTCATTGTTAGGTTGGGTCAATTGTTTCATTGTAATGCTTGTTTCTTTTGAACTTTACTAGGTGATGTGGTTCATCCAAGAGTCTTGTTGACGCATATTCCTTTGTATCGACGTGATGATACTTACTGTGGTCCTGATCGTAGTTCCCCAATTATCAATCAGGTAAAGTTTATTTTAGTTTCTTGAAACAAATCTATATCAGGCACGTTGAATGTAGTATGGTATTGGTCATTGGAATAATATGGTGCAGTGAGTTGTCTGAATTCTGAATGTTTTATTACCTGCCCTTCTGGAAACTTGTTAACAAATCTTTCTTATATTTCAGAGGATAAATTATGCTTTAAATGGTAATACCAATGAGATATCGTAAGTTACTCATCTTTCAAACCATGCAAGAATCATGCATGACAATTGCATGAATCGTGTGCTGGTAGCTCATAACTGCTGATATCTGATTTAAATTTTATTTTATCCAGGTATCAAAATTATGTTTCTGAGAAGTCTTCAAAGGACTTACTGGATACAATCAAACCTGTGAGTCATCTATCTTCTACTTGGAATGTTGTGTTGCTATCCTACCTTAATATGGGTGTGGTGAAATATAATCCATGGTGGGTTTATCGATTATTTGTTGTTCAATATATGCATTTCATTGTTTAAGACCTTGTTCTGTACCGATAAAAAATTTTGCGATGACTGAGAAGTGGAGGACGACTCAATATAGGGGAGTTGGGAGCTGAAACTATAGTGAGGGTAACTGCTCTCTGAATTAACAGTTTTGGTTTTGACAGAAGCTTATTTTGTCCGGTCATGATCATGATCAGTGTACAGTCACTCATCAATCTAAATATGGGCCTGTAGAAGAGGTAAAAACCTTGTCTTCTTGCTTAAACTGTCTCCTTGAGTGTTTGGACAAATTTAACTGACAGTAGTATGCAGCACACTCTAGGTACTATAAGTTGGCAACAAGGAAACTTGTATCCTTCGTTCATGCTGTTATCAGTTGATAACTCAACTCTTCCAAATGCTTCCATTCCAAGAGATGCTTTGTTGACTCATTTATGTTATCTTCCAATTCAATTACACATTTACATATGGTATGTCTAAAGTGAAGTGAGTATAATTTTCACCTGATCTTTTGGGTCATCTTTTTCTTGATGAGTTCTATCTTGCTATAAATGTCAGGTATATTGTGCTATTTATCCTGACCCTTCTTGCCACCCTATTTTGGCCAACAAGTGGCACAAGTTTTTGGCATCAGTGTAGGGGCTTATTTGGCTATTGTAAACAAATAATCTCTGCCATGTTTTCTAGAAGCGAAACGAAAGACAAGGATGAGGATGCTAACTATGAATATGAGATGATGTGGGATGCAGAAGGATCAATGCATCTTGTAAAGAAACCCTTGAATCCATCTACTGTAAATTCAAACAACCGAAGCTTAGAAGAAAGGTAAACTTTGGTTTCCATATATGTGGCAGTTTAATCCTGTAGAAGTATTATAACCGTGAGACAAAACATTAGCTTCTTCCTTTTGTTTCTTTTATCTGCTGTCAGGGGTAATGTTGTGCTGCGGGCGGCAGCTAGAAAAAATACTGCTCAGGAAGGAGAACACTCTGTAAACGTGGATATGGCTTCAGGAATTGCTCTTGATCCTGTTGGTAGAATACCTCCCAGAACAGGCAAATCAAAGACAAAAGTTATAATCCAGAGGTTGATACGTACACTACGAATGTTCACTGTCATTGCAGCAGTCAATGTTCCACTTTACATGATGTTGCTTTTCAAGGATTGGATTGACAAATAAGAATCAAATTCCTATCAGAGTGATACCATTCAGGTTTTACATCCACTTTTATTTTAAAGTGAAAATTTGTAGATCCAATTACATGTTCAAGAAAGTATTCGCCATCAACTTGATCTAACTAATCATATCTTGAGGCTTTTGTATGTTTACTTGGTAGCCTGAAACTCATTTTTAAATTATTCACTGACATGATTATGATCATACGCAACATCAAGTTATACCAAACGGTTTTGTTAGTTGAGTTATTCTTTCTGTTTGTTTTGATCTCCTCTGAACCCATGTTATCTGCTGAGTATACTCGGTTTACATGGCGTAGTCATTTTTGTTATTCGTTTTGTTTATGTATACTTTAATACTGCCTTGTCCTTCGAATCAGCAACAAAGAATCTCAACTATATTAACTATCTGTCATAAAATAATGTTATTGGAGGAATCCAGACACTGAGCTATTAGTAATTGCTGTTTCATATTATATTATATTATCTGCAGATAAGACGTGTATTTTATGACTGTGATAAGCCTTAGTTATGTGTAATGTTGGCTGTTCTTGGAATGAGACAACTTTCTCACTGGCTATAAACTGTCATAACAAAATTTATGTGGAAAACGCGTATTAGATGTCAAGTGTTAAATCTTATACTAATCCCACTTCACTACTTACGTGGAATTAAATCATATACATATTTTTATGTGTACAATAATTCACCTTTTGATTATTTCGCTCGCGCATACCGGTTTATTAACTACAATTTAGCTAACCTTAGAATCTTCAAATCTCGAATTAAGTCCTGTTAAACTTTATGCAGTTTTTTGTTAAAATTTTTCAATTATCATCTCAGGTGAGATACAAGCTTATAGATAACGTTATTGCCGCCTATAATGGTTTTATCCTCTTAAACTATGATTCTTTCTAACCAAAGATACAAGTAGTCTCTATCCAATTACCACCTAAAATATGGGTTTGTTAACTGAATTATTTAAACATGACTATGTATGTTACAAATACTTAGTTACAGAAGTTAAATTTATATCCATAATTTCTATCTTTTGAAACAATAAAGTGTTTTTTTTTTTTTTCAAAGAAAAACAAAGTCTATGACAAAGGGCAACCGAACGGGAAAGAAGCAGTCTCGAAGGTGCTAATAACGGGACAGAATTGACAGAACCTTCTCTTTTATCCAACAGTTTCCCTTGTCTCAGAAATTGCACTTCTCCTTTATTTTCCTTTTTCTTCACAGCTTCCCTTCTCTTATGACATTTCTTTGTATTTTCTTATTTTCTTAGAGTTGAAATTTGTAATTTATTTTAAAAAAAAACACTAAATTATATAGTGCTGCAAAGGAAGAATGATTATAAGAAGCAAATTTTGATAGTGAACAAAGTGTAAGGATTTCGTTGGCCAACTTTGCTTACTTATTAAGGCTAATTATAATGGCAAACACATCCACAAACATCTCGGAGTGAAGGACTCCTATGAACTATTTTGAAAATGTTGAAGCAAAAAGAGCATATGAGGGTTTGTAACAGTAGCATTTTCCGAATTAAAAATGAGATCCACATGACTTGCTTAATTTAGAATCAAATTTGTTACGGTGTTGCGCATCCTATGTACGAACTTGCAATGACAAAGAACATGGATCAAGAGATATGTTTGTCTTTGCATGGCCAAGTAATATAATGGAAATCTAGGCTTAGCTAGATCCAATACATATGTGCTGTCAAATCAAACTATTGTTAAATATTCCATGATGCCTCCTGATAAATCCTTAAACATCTGCTTCACTTCCCAATCACTTTCACACATGGTACAAAGCTCGTAAGCATTTTAATCAAAACCTTCTCTTCAGTGAGTTTTGTATATGATGAACTGCACCAATTTTTGTTAGCCCCCCACCAACGTGTTATATGTTCGTTGTTGACTTGGTTCTTTAGACAAGGTTATGGACAGTGAAACCTTTGTCCCCACTCAAGGAGATTCATTCAACCCAAATAATAACTTAAAATATAAGAGTCTTTAACAAAATGCTTGCCCCTAGTCCCATAGCCCTAACTCTATCCCTTGAATTCGGAGGAACTATATATAGCCATCATAATATTTCCCAAGTTGAAGCAATTTTATGAATAACAGTGTATGATTACATCTTGTCTTTTATGGAACATAGTTTAGTTTCCCTTTTGTATCGGTAGAAATACCAAGTGCTAGTTATTAAGTCATAATACCATTAGTCAAAGCAGTAACATATGTAATACAAGGAAATGGGGTCTTGGTAGAAAAGACTAAAGTACTTTCCAAGTGAAGTACAACATTCCAATTATTCAGGAATCGGCTAAAGGACGTTTAGTTAATCAACTCCTTGCCAATTTCATATATTGTGGAAAAACAGCACTGAGGGTGTCCATAAAACTCTCCTTTCTCCATAAAAACCCATTGGGCTCTTTCAAATGGGTAAAAAAGAAGAAGGAACAAAGGAGACTAAAATGACAAATCCACAGTGAAGCTCAACCTAACTGTGCAGGCAGACCATGCATGGCAAGGAGCTTCCTTCAAACAAAGATAGTAACTTTAGGAGATATATATATGTTACATACAAACAAGACCAAAGGAGAAGAGTGTAACTCAATCATCTCCTTGAATGTACCAACAAAGTAGCATAGTGGCACATCGACGTAGGATATAGAGACGTGCACGTTGCTCCTTGACCAAAGAAGCACACTTGCTGCTATATCCCTTTCTCTTTGAGGGAACCTTAGTGCTTTGCTTGCACTTGTAGTTTTGAAACTCAGCCATGGATGCTGTTATGGTATAATGAAGATGATGATGATGATGATAAAATACAAAGCAACAGTAGCAAGAGCCTTCTATTTTCTGAAAGGGAGAAACCCCTAAAAAAAGCTCGCTACACAGCCTGAGGAACTATGCGTGGGGCGGCTACAATATATATATAAGCTAAGGCCCTACGCAAAGGTTGACTTGGTGGAGTGAAAAGAAAGCGATTAGGTGAACGTGGGCAAGCTCGAAAACTGAGGGATTTGCAGGCTTTAGGGGTTTAAATTTCAATGAAGTTAAGGGGGGAATGAACGTGGGTCTGGTAACATTTTTTTTGATGATGCAATAAAATAGTGTAGTTGTTGTGTTACCAATGTAACTGAGAGCTTGTTGGGGTGCAAAAACAATGGGTGGTTAATTAGGAAAGTGGCAAAGGTGAGCATGAAAAGAGGGGACATTGGTATATAATAATGCAGACAAAGCATTGAGTGGAGTGTTCAGCCACGGGAACAAGCACCCGGCAAGGTTACCTCAACTCTGAGGTGGGTTGGAGGTTTTGTTGGATTCTATCTTGCCTCACGTTGCTAAGTTCCAACACTAACATCTTTCTTTTTTACTTCAAATTATCAATGCAAATGGCCAGCTGTTTCATCACAGATTTTTATCTATTAATCACAATTTGTTAGGATGAATCTTAGATTATGCTTATATCTTTGGATTCAGTCCTCTCTCTTGCTATAACTTCTAGTCATTAGAACACATAATCACCTAATACCTTGCCAACTTATGTAAGATTGTTTTAGTTTAACTAATGATTTTGATTTCAAATTCTAAATACAGAGTTGTATTGCTACAAGATATACATGTAATTTATACCAAAAATATATAGATACTGTCTTTCTAACACGATCATATAAGAAAGGATTAAGTCTGATACGTTTGGATTTACTTTCCATTGTTTACTGACTCATCTAATCTTGTCCCTTGGTGAGATTACATTGATGATCCTTTTTCATGTGTCATGAAAAGCTGAAGTGTTATCTTGCTTATCCTATATGCTTATGTGTGAGTAACTGTGAGAGGCAGAAGATATGCAAATCAGAATCAGTATATGCTGGCTTGTCTAGTCAAAGCAAACTCCTCAGTTTTGGTGGAAGTTAGATGAGTTCCAGCTTTTGATGATGTTCCAAGAGCTTGGATTCCAAGTTTAATATCGACTAAGATCTTTTTAGGAGACAAATTTTTACCTATATTTGATTTGGTGCTGCTTTCTAGATAATCCATTTTTTTCTAACTAACTACACATCAGTTTGAACTTGGTCAATGCAGATGGAGAGTGTGATCTTGATCTAGAAGATATGATTCCTTTGGAATTAATTGTAAAACATATGTGTAAGGGAATTTCATTGTAACTATTTTATTTTGGTCCAATACTTACAATTTTTCAGACTTATATATTGCATATTTGGATTAGAACTCAAAAAGAAAAAAAAAATATGCAGAAAAGAAGTCAAAAATATGAAAAAAATAATATAATGTTCGGAAGTGAAACATCTTTTTAACTTCAAAAATTTTCATAGTATTATAAAATTATTAATCATATTTAACTTTAAATCTAAAAATCTAAATTCTTTTACTTTATTTTAAAAGTGGGTTTTAAGATAAAAAGAAAAGTCAATTTAACATAGGAATTCGGGTTATTTAGCTTGTGTAAAATGTGATTTGCAAGCTTATCATTAAAGTTTTTGTTAACAAATTGACATGTCATATGTGGAGCTGACAAGTCTTGTTCAAGTAGCTTTATGTTGGGTTAAGGTACTCTAAGGTTATGTTTGTTTTAAAAAAATGAACTTAAAAGGAAATAAAGTGAGAGAAAATAAAAATAATACAAATTAATATAATTTTTTAAGCCATATGGTATCGAAAGAAAATAAAATAAAAGTATTTAAAAACTAGAAAAAAAATTTCTTCTTTAATTGTGTAAAAAGTAAAAGATGTATACAAAATGATATAGACATCTTAATTGAAGAAAAAGCCAAAGTAAGCTATTTCGCTTTCTTACTTGTTTCCATCACTCAAATTGCTTATATTTCTCTTCAAACTAAGTGTTCATAATCCTCTGAATTGCTGCGTATCGTACTATCATCTTTTAAGATAAAAACATGATTATTGATTTGGCCTTAAACTTGATCCAGAAAAAGCTTTCTGAGTTGTTGATTAACTGAAAATATATATAGTTTCTTTAAATTTTTCTTTTTATAGTTTATATATAAGCAATTTTAAATTATGAAAAAAATTAATTTTATATGTTTTGAGGAGTCCTTTTTTTTCAAATGGAGAGATATTGAGTAAGAACCATAAAATAAAATAAGAGGGTTTGTTGTTTTTAAAACACTTGTTTCCAAATTTGGTGGATTTTGGATGAGAAATTGATTTCTAAGTAGTATGAAATTGTTTTAAAGAAATGTTTATAGAACCCTAAGGTGAAAAGAATATCAAACTGGCCTTAAGACTCCTCAATCAATTATTGTTGCCTAACTCTTTGAAAGTACATAGATATTTCCAATAACAAGAAGTAGTTCCTAGGGTAAGAGAACCTCTTATGTCAAGCCCTTGATCCAATGTCATTTGAAAGAAAGGAAAGTGGGAGAACCTAGATATAACCATTAAAAAAAATGCATGTTAGAGGGATTTTTTTTTCATGGCATAAAGACAAAAAATAAAAGAATTTGAAATTTTAGTCTCACAGGTCGCATAAGTTTCTTAACAAAATATTGTTAGAATGTTGTTGTGATGTTTAATCATTTTCAGTTCTAGAGTTACAATGTAATATTATTTTAAATTAGGTTTATCTATCATACATTTTCATATAAGCATGCTATATAAGCTCAAACAATCAATATAAATTTGTGCATGATACTGTTTTTTCTTATATTCATAAAGCATGCCAAAGATTTAATCAACTAATTATTCGTAACACTGTGATTTGTTCTTTCATACCCAAGAACCATGAATCATGAATTCTATTAATGATTAAATTTTGTTTGGTTCAAAATACCACTAGAAACAATATACAAATATATATATATATATATATATATATATATATATATAATATGAAATATCAATGTGTTATTTTTACTGAAATATTTAATTCATTACCAAATTAAATAATCCAACAAAATAAGCATGTTATTTTGTATTAAATTTTAATTTCAATTCGATAAAGTTAAGCTATCGTATGAAAAAGTTGACCAAAAATTATTTTCAAAACAAACATTGCTTTGGGGTGAATATTACTTTAAAAAAAACAAAAAAATAAATAAATATAAGTAACAAACTTTCTGAACATCAATATTCAAAAAGCCAAGAATTTTCCTTCAAAGAAACGTACTCTTGTGAGAAATAGGCTTTTCTAATTTTAGTTTTTTTGAAAACTAAAAATTTCTCTTCTAATAAAATACTCTTAAATTAACATCTTTTATCATTATATAAGTTGTCATATATATATACACTAAATAAATCATCATATATATACACTAAATAAATCATATATAATTTTTTGTTTAGGTACTAGTCTTTGGTTATAATAATAATAATGAGTTTGTGACCTTAAACAAAATCTCAAAATTGAGATTTGTGGATGGAATAAATGTGACTGAGAAGTTTCTAATAGATGATTAGTCATTAATAAAATTGGTATGTAGTGCACGGTACGAAAAAATATCAGTCATCGCAATAAAATTAATTAAATAAATAAAAAAAAAAACTCATAAAAGTGAAACCTAAATGTGGAATAAAAAGAGATAATTTTTAATATAGTTTATACGTAGGAAGGAAATCGGAATTTGTTTTTTATTTAAGTTTAATAAACATGCACGGTATACATAAATTTTGAGAAATTCTTTTAATTAATAAATTTATTATTATATACATATATACTATTGATATTTTATTAGATGATAATGTAAAATACTTTGCAGATTTTTTTTTTCTCTGTTGATTTCCTGTCAATAAATATTATGTTGAGAGTAAAAGTGAGCCCATAGCAATACCAAACTTGTGGCTTAAAATTGGTCCAAAAATGTTGGTCTTGGGAATAAGATTGGGCTGGGAAAGAAGCAAATTGGGGACTGCTTCTTCCTGCACCTCCATATCATCTTCCTGCACCTCCATACTCTAGGCAAATTTACCATTTAACCCTTTTTAAAATATTTCATATCCCATTATACCCTGCACCACCCCTTTTACTTCTTACGGCTTCTACAAACCGTAGACAAAAAAAATGTTCTACGGTTTGTAGAAACCGTAGAAGCATTTGCATTTTTTTTACTTCTTACGGCTTCTACAAACCGTAGACAAAAAAATGTTCTACGGTTTGTAGAAGCCGTAAGGAGTAAAAAAAATGCAAATGCTTCTACGGTTTCTACAAACCGTAATGTCTATTACTTTT
>Ga0209489_105647_pt1 | contig 21376 bp, 6 predicted proteins | sample SiratrowhiteBW_FD_187527 | JGI IMG/M metagenome (GOLD analysis project Ga0209489, IMG submission 187527) | Root nodule microbial communities of legume samples collected from California, USA - Siratro white BW (SPAdes) (version 2) | ecosystem: Host-associated > Plants > Roots > Nodule | place: USA...
TTTTTTTTTTTTTTTTTTTTTTTTTTTTCTTTAGTTTTTTTTTTTTTTTTTTTATCCCAGGGCACAGCTTTTTGATCTGGCAGTTTCACTGTTGCCTGGTTTAGATGCTGAAGATATTGCTCTATTGTTTGAAGCAATAAAGCCAGCATTGCAGGTATGACTGTGATATAAAGAGCTGTAAGGAATTTTTCAATTACCTTTTTCCAGCAGGAAAGGATAATTGTATTGATTATTATTTTCAGGATATTGAAGGTGTCATGCAGAAGAAGGCATACAAAGTACTTTCAATCATTCTTAAGGTATTTTTCTACTTTATTTTATTTTATTTTCTAGTTAGCTTAGAATTTTCAAAGTAATTGCATTTTAATGTAATGTTTTCGTTTCAATATTCTTGGTACTACTTCCTTGCTCAAATGCTTCCATAATTGTTATTGTCATGTATATTGCATACAGTCAGGATATATAGTTGATTGGATTTTATTAATTGGCTTAACTCTAATCTTTAAGTTTAAGGGATCGTCAAATTAATTTTGGAAGTTGATGATTTTACTGCAGAGCCAGTTTCATGTTGGTAAATATTTCTGCTTACAGTTTTCTCTTTGGATCATTCTTAACAGAGCTCAGATAGTTTTGTTTCATCAAAGTTTGAGGAGCTGCTTGGAACTATGGTTGCAATTCTTCCATGTCATTTTTCTGCCAAACGACATAGACTTGATTGCCTTTATTTCTTAGTTGTTAATGTCTCAAAGTCGAAGGTATTCAATGCTGGGCTATTGCTTGTGTTTTTGGTAGACTATTGACATGTACTCTTGTATGAGTAGAAATAATCTGAAATTGTGTACTGCCTGTAGGATAACCTGGAGCACTGGCGAGACATTTTCCTCACCGAAATTATACTGGCTCTTAAAGAGGTAGTGTCATATTAATTGTGGAAAGTTTTTAGTTGTACCGTTTTAGTTTCCATGCTGGAAGCTATTATATGTTTGGAGAATAAGATTCGATTTGAAGAGTCATCTGCTGAGTTATTTCTGGAACTGACACATTTCTAGTCTATCCATGTACTTTTGGGGGTTAGGGGATGAGCTTTTACTGAGATCCAGCTTGATACCAACTTTATCTTTCTTGTAAGTCCAAAATGGCTTTCTTATTCATCCTATAACAAACAATGGCAACAACTGGGGTTCTGCAGCAAACCTTGTAGTGTCGAGGTTCATGTTTCCTATGCAAGACATGTAACATGAGTGTTGCTTTGTTAGTTTAGCTATTTCTAGTGTTTTAGCAGTCCAATTTAGGGCTCCTAAAATGGCATTTTTAATTTTTTGTTTGGTGGAGTCTGGGGGCTAATTACACAGCCTATTATGTGGGTGTGGGGAGGGGAAAAGGTAAGTTGAAGATGAGGCGGAGCACTGTGTTGGATTTGATCATGAGATCTAGTAGTCCCTTAAACAACTGGTACCACGTACTGCATTTGGGTTATGTGTAATAGCTCAACTTGTACTGCCTACATATTTTGGGTCATATATAAATAACTCTACATGGGTTGATAGTTCAAATCAGAACCAGTCTGGAAGGGTTTTTTTCACTGTCTTAGGCTTTTGTAATTTTTTCACATATTTGGCGTTTGGTTTATTTGCATATACGATTTTATTACTATGGGTTATATTAAATAATATATATGTAATGTGCTCCATTTCAATGTTGTCGGCTTTGGCCCATACATCACAGTGATACATGTTTGATTGGTACCATGACTCATGAGCTGTTGTTGCATTAGTGTTCCGATAAATGTTGTCCATTATGTGGTTCCTTTCTTAAATGTTGAGAGTTCCTAAAGCCACTGTTTTCATTGCTTATATCAATTAAAATTCATACTTTAAGTTCTATTTGTGTTTGTTTTGTTTATCTATTATCTTCTATGTATTTAACCTATTTCGTTTGTCTGTACATCTATAGTATCTCCTTTGTGGTCTTGACCACCTATACATATATTTATTCAATACAATGCTTCTACTTTATTTATGGGGTACTATTCGTTGTCTGATGGGAAATAAGCAGTCAGTGATGATTTTGTATGTGATTTTAACTGTTGTATGCATGATTGTGTGGACAGAAGAATCACAAGATGCTTGGCATGGGTTCTACTTTTATTCACTATAGCTTCTTTGCTTAGTTCTTTGAGGTTTGTTACTAATTTAAAGAGTACCCTTGCAGGCCAATAAAAAAACCAGGAATAGGGCTTATGAGATTCTTGTTGAAATTGCCCATGCATTTGGGGATGAGGAGAGAGGTGGGAATAGAGAAAACTTGAATAATTTTTTTCAGATGGTAAATATCCAATTTAAAGTTGTTTTTTTTATCTTCGTTGATTAATTGATGTAAACCAATGAATTTCACTCCACTGGTTTCATTTGGCTTGACTTTATAACATCATGAACTTAATTGTTCACTACTGTACAATCTATATGTTCTGCCCACGTAGAGTAATTTGATTTTATGCTTTTGTGAGCTCAGGTTGCTGGACACTTTGCCGGGGAAACTCCACATATGATAAGTGCTGCAGCCAAAGGTTTAGCCCGTTTGGCTTATGAGTTCTCTGATCTTGTTTTAAGTGCTTTGAAATTGCTCCCAGGCACTCTTACTCTATTGAGGAGTAATAATAGAGAGATAATCAAGGTTTGTTTCCTTGTCTAATTAGTAGGTCAAATGCACTGCTGCTTATGTTATTTCCTAGAGCCAATAATTAAATGTGCTCTGTCACATCATTCTGTAGGCCAATCTTGGTTTTTTAAAGGTATTAGTAGCCAAATCACAAGCTGAAGGGTTGCAAACTCACTTGAAAAGCTTGGTGGAAGGTTTGTTGAAGTGGCAAGACAACTCAAAAAATCATTTCAAGGCAAAGGTTGTTTTGAGTCTCCCTTGATCTTTTCTAGATATCATCTTTTTGTTTTGTTTTGGATGCCTGCTGTTTCACAATTAAGCTACTACTGGTCCACATTGTAAACTTTGATATGCCAATTGTTTTCAGGTTAAACTTCTTTTGGGAATGCTTGTCTCGAAGTGCGGGCTGGAGGCTGTTAAAGCTGTCATGCCTGAAGAGCATATTAAACTTCTTTCCAATATACGAAAGGTCTGTTGAATGTCATTCTGTCAATAATTTATGATAGAAGTTTTCCAGGAACTTGAATCTTTTTCTTAACAGATCAAGGAGCGGAAAGAGAGAAATCGAAGTGTTAAATCTGAAGAAACTAGATCTCGTCTTTCAAAAGCAACCACATCCAGGTAACAATCATGTATTTATTTGCATTATTAGAAAGATGACAACTTAAATCCCATACCTAATATCCAATCCCTTACTTGTTCTCTAGCATTTTGTATACATATATATATATACAAATCCTTTTGCATGGTTATTCAATCCCAAATAGTAGTGCAATTCAGCTGCCCCTACACCAGTAAGTAGGGTGGTGGAATGACACCACTATACTGAACTTTAGATATAGTTTATGTAATTTATACTGTACATATATAAATTTTCAAAATAAAAATAGCTAAATTTATGATAGCCATAGCTGAAAGACCTGTAGGAGAGATAACATCTGCTGTAAGAAAATAAAAGGGCAGAAAAGCGTTAAGTGAGCTGAGAACAGTGAGAAAAACAAACAAGTAGCAAAAAAAGTGCTGGAGACCATGGCAGTAATTCTAGAAACTTCATGATGGCACTGGAAAACTCATGTGATGGCTTGAGTGTAGTAGGTTCTGTTTGAGACCTACGCATTGAACTGCAAGATTGTCCAGCAGAATAAACCTTTAACACTACTGTGTTATGTGGGTAAACAGGGATTTCAACCTTCATTCAGTTACACCTTTCTGGCTCAATGGTGGCAGCTGAGGGCTGAGATTCTCTCACTATCGCAGTGCTATAGTGTAGAATTCATAATGAACGTCTCTGTGTATCTAACTTCCGTAAACTTGTAATTTTTATGTCCAGTAAATTAAATTTTGACACTAATTATTTTAAGATTGGTTCACTAGCAATCCTCTTTATAAGACTTACAGCCATTTTAGAATGACATACTTTTGGTACCTCTCAAAAAAAGTACTTGTTAAATGAATTTTGCTCATAATTGGGTTTTAGTTGAAGCTGAGTTGTATGATTACTCTTCTGATTTTTAACATCGTTCACTCTTGAAGCCCTCATCATTTTATTATAGTGAATTTTGTGCTATGTTTAAATCGCAAGCCATGTCTAAATTTGTGTCAAAACCAATAAATTAATTACTTTTTCAGGCAGAGCATGTGGAATCATACAAAGATTTTTTCAGACTTCGATGGGGATAGTGGCAATAGTGAAGCAGAACATTTGATTTCTAAAGGTGGCAGAGCTTCCTTGCATCCCAAATCATCAGCATCTTCATTTAGGTAAGCTGTAACTTTTAACTGGTTCATTCTTCTAATGAGTTGCTGTTTCGTTTGAGTTTTGTTATAATCAAGAGGTGACATTATTCTTGGATTTATAACCTGTTTTCCGATTATCTATTTTTTTTTTAGTTTTTTTTTTATTTTTTTTTTTGTATCTATAGATAGTTCATAAGTTGGGTAAGAATGTTTTGAGATGTCTTACCTATGTCTCCTAACTAAGGATACCCGTGTAAAATATATCCATGGATTCCCACAAGTAATTTTTTAAAATTTAAATAAGAGTATTTAAAAGTAATTCCCTTATGTATAAACTCAAATAAAAATTTGATCTGAAAGTATAATCCAAATAAAATTGCATAACAAAATATCAGTACAAATAAATTATTTTTCCAAGAAAGAAATTTAAATAAGTTGCACTGCAAAGTAGAAGTTCAGAAGAAATTAATCTCAACTCATTGTATCTTTTAAAGGTAGCGGTTTAGTTTTCAAGGTAGATTTTTCCCTTAGGCTCAAATTTTTTGCCTTCTAAACTCTTAACCACCGAAGATAAGTAGTATAGAACCTATCCTTAGCCAGAGGCATACGATCTCAAAATCAATTATGATTGACAGTTATCTGTATCTAGGTCCAATATCAGGCTGAGGAAGAATTTGCCCGAGCACTTGTCTGACGAATCTGATGATGAGCCCCTCGATTTGCTTGATCGGCAGAAAACAAGGTCAGCTCTGAAAACGTCCGACCATCTGAAAAGAAAGTCTAGGTTAGATGATGACATGGAGGTAGATTCAGAAGGACGCCTGATCATCCGTGAGGAAGGGGAATGGAGGAAGAAAAAACGTGAGGATGATGATTTTGATTCTAGGAGTGAGCCTGATAGTCACTTGTCTGGCAAGTCTGGAACTAAAGGCCAGAAGCGGAGAAAAACATCAGATTCTGGTTGGGCCTACACAGGGAAGGAATATGGTAGTAAAAAGGCAGGTGGAGATGTTAAGAAAAAGGACAAACTTGAGCCATATGCCTATTGGCCACTTGATCGGAAAATGATGAGTCGGCGTCCACAGCTGCGGGCTGCCGCAAGAAAAGGTATGGCTAGTGTTGTAAAGATGACCAAGAAACTTGAAGGCAAAAGTGCCTCTGGTGTACTTTCCCTACAGAATTTGAAGCGAAAAAAGACTCAAAATAAAGGCAGCAAGGGAAATAAAAAGGCCGCGTGAGCAGCGTAAGTAGATTTGCAGGTATACTTGATAATCGTAATGCATTCGCATTATGCCAATTTTGAAGCTCCCTGTTCTTGTATATCAGTTAACTTAAAAGTAATGCTGTTTTGTTTTCATTATTTATTTGGTGAGAAATAGAATCAGGCTTTGGGGTTGCTGTTTTCTTTGTGAAATAATTTTTGTAGTGTTCTGAAATTGTTTTACAATAGGCCTGGCTGAGTGTGGAATTATCCATAAGAATGATATTTTTATCTTTTGAATTTTACAAAAATTTGATATATTTTTACAATAGGTTTCTGATAAAAACTACGCGATTGCTTGTAGTCAAGGATGTGTTCTACGTGTCACTCGAGAATTAATTTTTCGAATATTATCCATCCTACTTTAATCTATGACTAGGTGACATTTAAATGACTAATGGGAGTAGTTAGGGCATCAATTAAATAATAAGAGAATGGGACTAGTAATTAAGACCCATGCACGTTGTGAAGAAAGCTTTAAATAAAATGAATCTAAGTAATATTCATTAATGACCAATTTCTTATTATTTAATCTCCATTAGCTTTTAAGTGTCAGAGTGTCATTGGAAATACCTACCCTCACTATCTCAGATATCATCTAAAGACTATCTCGAGTATATCTCGAGTAATACAAGAGGAAGAACTTGGTTTCATAAGTATGTTTCGATCCTAACCCTTATATGGAGACATTCTTCCTTCATTATTTTTTTTTTTCTTTAATTCTTCCATCTTCTCAATTGCCTCAAATTCAACGTTCTCTTCCATTCTTTGTGAAGCCTTCAGAAATTCAAACAGTTAAGAACAATGTACAACTTCTATATAGGTTTTCTTTGAGGTAAGTTCTACTTTGTCTCTTCAATTAAAATTATGATTTCCTCGTTTTAGGTATTGTTAATGCATGTTAGGTTTATTTGATTTAAGTTTATTTTTTGAATTGTTGATATTTAGGGTAAAATTCGTTGAGGTAATATAAGAGGTTCCTTAGGTAATTTTGGCTTCTTCTCTCTAAATTCTAGAGTATTTTATAGAGAAAAGAACTTAAAAGTAAAAAAAGGTAGTTTAGTTTGTATAATTAAAGTTTTGGAATGCGGAAATTATAACTAACTTAAAAATCTTGGGGGCTGCCTTTGAGAACATTGGAATTCAGAACATGGAATCCGGAGTGTTTTTCAATGCAATGGTGTTCTTGAAAATTTAATAGTATTATGTCTTAATTTAAAAGTTGTTATTTGTTTGAAATGTGCCAAAGAATGATTGTATCTGATATATATATAAGTGTAGTAGATAATTTGAGTGTTATTTTATACTATTTAGAATTATACCAAGTTAGTTAGATGATCAGAAGATAATATCAACTTAGAAATATTGAACTATTAGTGTATCCAGTGTATATATGGATAGAAGTTTACTCACTTAAGGAATAAGTGAAATTTAATATCTTAAAGAAGGATTGAGTTTAGATTAGGTGTTAATATTATTCCTTATTACAAGTTAGTTGAATAATACTTTTAATTTTTTTTTCTAGTTTTGAACTTGTATTTTAGAGTTGAAATTTGAGTGAGGAAAATATGTTAAGTTCTAGACAAATTTTAACGCCTTTCTTATTGATTTTTTGCACATCTAATTCTAGTAAAGTTTATCTCCTTTTAAGTAAGATAAAGACTGAATTCAATTTCTAAAACTAAAAGTTTTTGTTTAAGCAACAAAATTTTATTTAAATGAATTTCATCACTTAAGCAAGAACTTGTCATTTAAAAGAAAATATAATATCTATGTTCAATAAATCTAGAGTATAATGCTCATAGGATATTTTTTCTATATTTAAATATATTTTTGATCTGTTTAAATCTTTGTTAATAGTTGGTGATAGATTTATAGTTGTGTTATATATATATATATATATATATATATATATATATATATATTTTTTTTTTTTTTTTTTTCAATCAGTACATCTGATTGTTTACATCATCTTAATATTTGTTTCCCTCTGTATTTTATTTGGGGTTGTTGTTGTAGAAATAGTTTCTTCAACCTAACCTAAGGAATCCCGAAGGGATGCCCTCTACACTAGGAACAATTATCGGCATTTCTTCATTGACTTTTCCTCTTTCACGTTAACTCAATCTCTTGTCAATGCTATCAAACTTGTATTTTTCACATATCATCCAGTCAATGGATTAACTGTCAATCTGATTCATCTGGTTAATATTAAAATAATAAAATATGTTTTGTATTATTGTTTCGAAAACATCTTTTATTATATTTAAATACTATAAAATAGGTGTAAGTGGGCTTTGATACACCTAAGTATTTATATTTTTAAATAAAAGATACACGTTATGTTAATAACTTTAAGTATTTATTATTTTTTTAGTAAAAATATAATAAATAATTTAGGGTATTTTAGGAAAAAAAAAAACTAATGTCTCATTCGGTTTCAAAAGGAGTTTTTATAGAAAAAAGAAATTTATGAAAACGATCATATTAACAGACGGAGATTGCAAAAAATCAAATAAATTAAACAATTAATTTCATGGTTGAAATAATGTTATCACAATAAATAATATTCAAAATAAAATTATTCATAATAATACAAGTTCATAAAAAAAAAAAGCAATACAACTGTATATACAAGTTATAATATATATATATATATATATATATATGTGTGTGTAAACAATATTTAAAAATAAGTTCTAATTCATCAACCTAGATCTGATCGTTGAGATTCAATTGCATTTCTAATATTATTGTACGGATCATCTACCATACCAATCTCGTCAATAATTAATCTCTACAACGCTTGACTTAATACCAACCAACGTATTTTTATAGTATTAATGTTTTCAAATTCTACAAAATATAAACAATAGTATCTCTAACATTTTCATTTGCATGATATAATTGATTTTTTTGAAATTATAAATAACTGACAGATGAATGATATAATTACAGAAAAGATTAAACAACAAAAGAATGTCAAGAAGACGATAAAGAATACGTGACGAACATTTTAGAAGTTTTGTAATGTCTTAAATAATTGATTTTTTATCTTTGATTTTTTTTCTTTTAAATTCTAAAACTATATTTGAATAAAACATTAACTTGATAATTTTTAAATTTTTTTATTAATAAAATAATTATTTTTACGTGAGGTATCTATAATTATAGCCTACAAATGGTGATAAAAGTGAAAGGAAGATGAATGTATGGAGTAAATAATCACTGAAATTGGTTATTGCCCAATGCCCAGCCATGAGGGTCTATTTGTTTGTACATGGGAATGAAACAAAACAAGACTGTATCCCATAAAAATGGTTGTTAAACGGTTACATCAAAAGTGGGTCAACTCCTACTCTGGCCATGCATGGTAAAGATAGGATTTTATAGCAGTGGATAGATAGTGACTCACTCACTCTCTCCCACCAGGAGCACCAGATAATCTATCAACTCTCTCATTCTTTAAGCACACAAACCCATCCCAACAAACATTTTTTCTCAACAATTACCCCTCCGACCAAGTAATCCACACCGCATATATTCTCACCCAACCAAACGCTGGAGTTAGTATGCAATAACTGTCTGGGTACTCAGTAACTGCAACCACACAAAAAACAAACTTAACTAAGATATAAAAACCTTACCTTACCTTATAATATCAGAGAGAGAGAGAGAGAGAGGGAGAGGAAAAACCCTAACCTCCTTTTAACTGAGATATAAAAACCTTACCTTATAATAATAAGAAAGTAGTTCCCTATGAAATCTGTTTCACTTAAAGGGAGCAAATATGATTGAAGAATTGTGACCCCCAAAACCAAATGAATTTGATAAAGCTGCCTTGATATCCAGCCTCTCTTTCTTTGAGCCAACAAGCACTCTAGCATCCTTTGTTTTTCATTTGACCAAATTAGATAATTGTGTTATAAATAACGTGGCAACACAATTTTAAGTAAAAGGGTTGTTGCAGTAGGTAACACTTACCACTCCTTTATCTGGGTTTTCTAGGTTGATATTGGGATGAACCCACCCTGTCCTTATTGCCTGCATTGAGGAAAAATAAAGCTTTGAAATATATTTAATGTTGAAAATTTAGCTACTACACAAGTGATTACGAGTTTTAACCTGTACTGTGGCTACAGCTTCCACACCGCCAGCTGCCCCTAGTAGATGACCAATCATGGATTTTGTAGAATTCACTTTTAACTGTATTATGATAAATAACAGCATTAATAAAGACAATTTAAAAAAAAAAGGAAATCATAATTACCTTTCAATTGGCTAGAATGAGAACAATAGCAATATTATCATGTAAAGAGTAATGTTTGTTACTATTTTGGTCCGTATACTTGCTCAATCTTTACATTTTTACATGTAGTCTCTACCCATCGTTTTAGTCGCGCTATAATACAAAATTATATATATGGACTAAAACAGATTATAAGTGTAGATTAAAAAGGTATAAGAACCAAATGAGTAATTAAACCAAAACGAAATTTACCTCAGGGTTTTGACCAAAACAATGTATTAGAGCTTGGTACTCTTTAAGATCTCCAGCCGGTGTGGATGTGGCATGTGCATTTATGTAATTCACATCCTCTTTTGATACTCCAGAGTGAGCTAATGCCTTTTCGATGCAAAGTATAACACCAGCCCCTGTTTAAGATGGAACAAATAAAACATAAGTGCAATCGTAAGTCTTGAATGATCTGCAGGGACACAAGTAGGATCATTTTATTCTAAGCAAAAATCATAATTATTAAAAAGTTATATCAACATGACCCTAAAAAGTTAAATCTAACTCCAGAACCGTAAAGAAAATGAGGCAGGATATATTTAATCTTTCACTATTCTGGAATTGTCATGATAAATGTGAGTGATTACATTGCAATGCTTGGATGAAGACGGATTATTGACCGTTTCAATCACACTGAGAATTTGTAACAATAGGAATGAACAACATAATTTATAAAAGATAAATTTCAATACAGAAGATCATACATACACTTATTTTCTTTCAAAACATGCGTTACAATAATTTAGATACAGTGGTCACTGCAGACTGCGATTAGACACCAAACGACCAATGATAGTCACTTTCAATCAGCTATCTACAAACTTCAGTAATGCGTTTCACAGACTAATTAATAAATAAATCCCTAGCGAATACAAGCAGCAGCAAGGAAGGAAACTGCATCCATGGGCATCAAAGTATATTAATTTCCACTTCCGCTCCCTCCTTTTCTTAGAGCATCACATGGACAAACAGAAGATGCACTTACATTTCAAGACAGAACATCACCAGATTCATATTTAAAGCACTAACTTTAAATATTCAAACTGAAACGCTTCAGAGTTAGCAGTTTAGGCATCCATATGAGTGAAAGTGCTGAAACTTAGCATGAATCCGTAAAAGCTAGCCTAAGGATATATACACCTTTAAGATTATACTATTATTATCATAAAATAACTCGCAACAGTTAAGCAAGAATATTTCAACCAAGAGGAAAACATCAACAAAAATCTAAATTGTGTAAACTCATTTTGAAAACGCATGTGTGAGCATGTCTTGCTTCAAAGTTTTGTCCTAAGATTATATTAATACAAAGAGCTTTAAGCATTTAACATTTTACCATCAGGACGTGGCTCAGTCACATGATATGCATCACAGGTGAAACTTCCCCCAAGGAATTCAGCATATATGTTTGCACCTCTTTTCTGCAATGTAAAAAGATTTTATACACAAAAGGTTACTTATGCGTATTGCCAAAGGTGATACATGCATATAATTTTGTGATAATATACACGTCACATAAAGATTGGGAAAGAATAAGTAGTAGGAAGTGGTAATGACAAGGTTGAAGAACAGTCCTTAGAAAAGATAGAACAGATGTATCAAGAGTTCTTATACTGTTGAAAGTAACAGAAGGATAAAGGTAAATCCTAATATAAGGAATAGATTGTTTTGTACTCAAATTATTATATCCAATTAGTAGTACCTTAGCATGCTCCAGTTCTTCTAAGAGCAAAACTCCAGCCCCTTCTCCCATGACAAATCCATCACGGTTCTGTAATATCATAACCACAAGTGGATGGTTAGTAACAAAAGCGCACAGCAAGGAAAGCATATCACTGAAACCAAAACCAAAACCAAAACTGCAAGCACCACAGTTTTTTTAGAAAACAAAGGCTATTCAACCCGTTCTCTATATATCATAATTGGAAAAAAGTAGGCTGGTAAAAAATATAGAGGATAATGAATCCTCATTGTGTTGAAAGGCTGTCTGATCTCATCATTTTAGCATATTTGAAATGGTGATTCCCTTAAATAAACCATGAGCTGAACTAGGAAGCACAAATATGACAATTAATAAAAATCACAAATTAGAAATCTTAAATTGCGAGAGATGGTTCATGTCTTCAAATAAACAAGTCATTATAGACAATAATACAATGTTAAACTCTATCAAACTATTATGATATTTCAATTGCAGTGTTATAAAAGTTTATCAACAAAAGAAAAAAAATGCAACTAAAAGAATTTAGAGTGTCCATGCTGTTTCTGACAAAGCTTCAAAACAGCTCAGCCATTGTTTAGAAGTGTTATGGCTTCTTAGCTGCCAAACACAATCTAATCAATTTTATTTTATTTTGTTTTGCAAAATACAAGGTTCGGTTGATGAACTCATGAACCATTGCAATGTTACAACAGTTTTAGTAAAGTTATAATATTACAGTGTCCCAAGGGCGTGAAGCTTTGGTAGGATCGGTATTCCTTTGTGAGAGTGCCCTGCAGGCCACAAAGCCTCCCAAACCTGCACCAATGATTGCTGGATTAATATTGTATTCATGGCAAGACAATTCCACACAAGCCATGAAAGAAAGAGTAACAAAATAATACCAATTGGTATAATAGCAGCATCTGAGCCACCACAAAGCATCACATCCTGCAGACAAATTTCATGTTTACTAAATTTGTTAACACCTTTTGACATAATGAGAGCATCATTAAACCAATTTTTTTTCAAAAAAGGAAAAGTAAGGGAAAATATGGGAAATCTAAATTGCAAAATACTTACAGCTTCACCCCTAATGATATGGTTTGCTGCATTCAATATACAAAAGTTACTTGTAGCACAAGCAGTAGAAATAGAATAATTAGGGCCCATCCATCCCTGCAATCCATAAAAGAAATCATTCCTTCAAAGCTTTAGACAATATGGACATAAAAAAAAAAACAAGCTGGTGAAAACAAAAGTCAAGACACAGCGTCCAAAAATCTTTTAAACAGACCAGATCCATAGCAAGCATGGCAGAACCCATGTTTGTTGTTGCAAAAGGTACGCAAAAAGGATTCATCTTTTTATATGAGATTCGTAAAGCTTCAATGGCATCATTGAAAACCTGTTTAATACACAACACCAACAGGGGTCACAATGTCTTAAAAGTGTTATAATGCTTCTGCATAAAAATCATACTAGTGAACGTTACAAGAGTAAATTATCAGGTATTGAATCTCACCTTCATGCCACCCATTGCCGAGCCAATCAGAACTCCACACTTTTCTTTATTTAACTCATCCATTAAATCATCAGTAATTCCAGCATCAACCAAGGCTTTTTTTCCAGCTGTCAGCATATAGAGCATAAATTTATCCATTCTCTTTGAAAGCTTTGGTGCTACCCAGCCATCAGTTGAGAAAGACTTGATTTCACCAGCAATCCTCTGCAAACAGATATTATTTGAGAACAAAATCTACAGCAGGAACCAACAGAAAATACAATTTGAGTAAATTTTAACCTACTGTTGGATATTCTGCACAATCAAATGTTTCAATCTCGCTTATGCCACTAACACCGCTGAGCAAATTATTGTAGAAGGTATCTGGATCATGCCCAAGTGGTGTAACCACTCCCAATCCTGTCACAACTACTCGCCTTTGCTTCGTAGGAGGTTTTTTTATTGTTGTGACCTCTTGGGCAGGTTGCAAAGCTACAGCCATTGTTTTACCTTGAAATTCACAATTCCAATGGCATAGGTCACGACTCAACAATTAATAAGATGACATATGAATCATGGGACATAAAATAATGTTCAAAATTTGGATCCGTTCTATCTACATCACCACAAGCTCGAAGTTCAAAATCACCAGCAAATGCCTACCATTCAAGAAAGTAGATGCCTACCACTTGAAAATTTGTATCTTCTAATTGTAAAGAAACCTTCATCCTAAAGGTGCATATGAATGTTAGGCAGGAAATACAACCACCAACAAAGACTAAAACCTCTTCAAATTTTAAGTGAACTGTATTACAAAAATCTTAATAAACATGATCATATATAGAAGCAGGCCTAAATTTCCATCCGGTGTTTAGAATTTTTAAATAATAATAATAATAATAAAAAGATCGCTGAACCAGCCCATCCCTATATGAATCAGCATAGACACAAACATGTCCAAACTCGAGAGAGTTTAAAATACAAAAGAACAAGGAGCCAAACCATTTGCCATGCAGTTTCTCCCACTTCTATTTTCCATCCATACCATAATAACAAAGACTCATTCATTGTCTCCTCGTGTTTTAACATACCACAACATATATTATAAAGGCATTAATTAAACACGTCAAAATGTTTCACTCACATAAACATGGGAAGTGCCCAAAGAAAACAAAGCCAAAGAGGTGCCCATACATGGGGCGATACTTTCAACCTTTGGCACATGAACACTTCACCGCAACTGGCATTTCAGGAAAAAGAAAAAAAAGAAAAAAAACATAACTGCCTTGTCATATTTAAAGTAATCCTCCGTACACACACAAACACACACGATGAACAATCTCCATGAAATTGCAATGACAACAAAAACCATAATTACAAGATTGATTAATTAATCAATAAGTAAAGAAGATTTGGGAATGGTTTTCACGCGTGAGCGTACGATAAATACTGGAGGCAAATTAGTGAAGTGACGCGCGAGTATCCAATGCTAACCTAAGCAAATAATTTCCCTCAACCAACGAAGCAATATAGCAGGTACCAAAAAAACACCCTTCGAAAATTCAACCGGAATCAAATAAGCCAAAATCACCACTTAATTGAAAAAACAAAAACAAAGATCCATAATGAAAACACAAACTCTAACAAACAACAAAAAAAATTAACAACACAGGGCTGAGTTGAAGAAAGCAGAGCCAGATTCAACGTTAAAGATTGAGGCAAGAATGAAGAATCTGAGAAATCGCGAGAAAATCTAAAGGCGAGATTTGAATAGAAGGAAATACCAGAATGAGCGGATCCAGAAAGAGAGAATTTGGAAGTGCGGGACTTCTTGGAGGAGCGGAACATTGCGTGAGGGGTTCTGGTGCGGTCGGCGTCGCACGTGACTGACATGCAAGCCGCGACGAGCCACGTGCAGAGGGAGGAGGTGGTGGTCGAAGCCATCAACGAAATCCAACGGTTATGTGTGGTCGCGAAAGAACGAACGAACGAGTAAGGCTAATCAACAAAAACAATAACAACAAGAGCACCAAGTGGAAACGACGAAACACGCATACACATCAAACTCAAGTGACGCGTCGTTTTGGTTTGAAAGGGATTATTACTGTTAATATTGTTGTTATTATTGAGATTGAGATTGAAGAGAAGCTCCAGTGTTCACAAAATGCATTTCAGTCTCTCTCTCTCTCTCTCCAACACGATGCTGAGTTTCTGCAATCTCAGTTGTTTCTGCTCAAATGCGCCCTCTCCCTCCTCTAATACTCCTTCTCTCTCTATATCACTCACAAATCAAAAATAATAATAATAATAAAAATAATAATCACTTTATTAAGAGCTTCTGTTTTACTTTATTGCTCTCACTATTTCCTTCCATAAATATGATATATTGAAATAATATCCTTAAATTTTAGAGGTAAGTAAAAGAAATTACATCCACAATATACTGTTGTCAGACCATAAAAATTGATAAACCCTAATAATAACATTATTTTTCACTATTTTTTCATTTCAATTTATTGAATAGAGAATTATTAAATGAAAAGGGAATCTTGCCAAAATTGATAGTTTCAATCGATTTGAAGTACTAATAAAAGAATGTTGTTAGTATATTTGCTGAATTTAAAATAAATTTTTCTTATAAAATTTTAAAATAATAAAGCTGTGATTGGATTCGTATTTGCTCTGGAATATGCTCGAGTGCGGAATGAAGTGGCGTTATTTACTTTGTTTCGCCAAAATGAAAACGAAATCTGCTGTTTTATTTAGAGGGCTGTATTTGGTTTTACTTTTTAAAATTATCTTCTTATTTTTTTATAGCTAAAATGTCTATCTTAATTGATTAAACAAAACAGACTTTAATTTTTTATTGAATTAATAATATAATTAATCTTATTATGTGTGGAGCATGGTCCAGTGAAATTGATGACCAAAAAACTGTATGGAGGAAGAAGGGTTAGAGTCTTAGAGTCGTCCTTTACCGTCCCTAGGGGGTTTCCGTAGAATCTTACATCGCTTTAGAAAGAAAAATAAAATAAAAGGAACTCAATTTTCTAAATTCCTTTAATTTTATTATTAAATTTAATTTTATCATTAAATTATACTTCTATTTTTCTTCAACTATTCCTTTCTATTTCGGTCGGTTTCAGCCTTTGCCAATGCACTTCACAATCACCGCCCAATAATTCTTTGACTATATATTACAATCACATTAAAATCAATCAAATCTCTCTTAATATCTCATTTTCTATCCCCTATTAATTTTTAATTTCTTTAATTATTTGAAAGATATCATATCAACCTTCTTCACGTTATATTGATTTTCAACCTGTTTCAAAGTGTTACTCTATATATTATAATAAACATTATTATAAAAATTAAAAAAACATAAAGTTCTGTGTAATCTCAAAAACTCAAAAAAATGTTAATATAATTATTGTATATTTTTCATACATTATCTAAGTCTCCTATTATGTATTCTATCTCAAGAACTCAAAATTACATAACAAAATAATTCTAAAATTTTACATATATTAACAAATATTGTTTTTTCACTATGTGAAAAGGTAACAACATTTTATTTATATTCTTTACCAAATCTAAAGATTAGGATATTACAACATCTTCAAATTTATTATCATACTTTAGTAATTTAATATAATTAGGATAATTCTTTTCAATATATAAAGAGATTTTTAAAATACATACTAAAATCAATTATTGATTATATTGAATCATTACATGTGTTGTAATCATTATTATAAAAGATTTATAAATGAACAAAATTATTGGAAGAGAAAAAATAAATACTCAATTTTTTTTGCTCGAGTTGAGTAATATAATATGTCACTTAAAAGTTAGTACACTGTTAGAGTTATATATTATTTATATTATTTCATAAGAGAAAGTCCATTATACTTCTTTCTTGCTTGAATATCCCAATTAACATTTAAATGTTCAAATTATTGAGGGAAATATGATGGATTTGGATTTTTCTCACTTTAACATTTGAGCACCCAAAATCTTGACAAGAAAATCAATTCAACATCTTCATTTCTCAAGTTCTTATCAATGCCTTGAGTAAAGGATGTATAAGAAATAATTCTAACTCATCATTCAATGCAAAAACTTTTGACTCATCATGTAGTTTAAGAACATGCAATTGAAAAGCATCAAACCCAACATGCAGTTAAAAATCATTAAACTTAGTCATACAGTTGAAGAGCATTAGACTCAACATGCAATTGAAGACCAAAGAAGACCAAAGACTTAGTATGCTTCAAATGAACTTTGAACTTATATGTTCCAAATAATTTATACTAGCATACAATTAAAGGAACTTAAACTCACATACAACCAAAAAACTTTTGGCTTAATCATACAACATAACATTATTTTATTAAAACCTTCACAAACCAAACAAAAATTGTATAAAAAACATCGACTAGGTCTTATAAGTAATTTCCCTACCTAGAAAATTCAACTATTTCAAATTCAAATTCAACTATTCTCTTTTCAATATAAGAAGTTCAAATTTGTTCACAAAGTTTGATTATCAAATTAAAAATATCATTACAGTCTATACTTATACTAATAAAGATTCATCTTTATCCATAAAAAACTTCACTTGCAATTATCTATACCTAAGAATGAAAATAACCCAACAAAAGATCATCAAAAAATAAACAAAGAGCAACTTATTCTAAACGAAATCTAATTAGTAGCTTGTCTTCCCTTTTTACTAACATTTTAGGACAAACTTAAATCTTAGAAAGATAAATCCAAAAATCTTAAAAAAAATAAAAATTAACTAATACTTTATCTAATATAAATCACTTTTAAAAACAAATTATTCTCTCACTCTTTAGAGTTTCTTATGTTATACTATAAGACCTTAAGAGCAATGAATATGCATTTGGCTATAGGTATGATTATTTTACTTGTAATATACTTCACTTCCAAGAATATTTTTTTTTAGGAAATTAATTGCTTTAGTTATAAATATACTTTAGGGAAGCTTTATTGATAGTAAAAGGATCTTAGTTTCCTTGATTTTATTCACACGTATATAAATTAATATATAAATAAAAATAATATTTTTAATTTTAATATATTTAACACCCATAACTTTTTTACACCCATCTTCACATCTCAACAGAATATATGTAACAATATTTTATTTTACAGCGAAATGTCTCATCACAATTCTCATATTTGACTTTCTATAGTTTATTATTATGCGTATCTAAACCCAACACTTTCATCGGTTTTTCATCGATTTTTCTGATTGTATACTGTACTAACCTAGCTACATATTACGTTTGTCATCACAACAATCATAAAAAAAAATAAAAATTATGATCGTAAATATTATTCTATTAATATTATATAATAAATAACAAACAGACAAAAGTATAGTCAAGAGTGAAAATATATATAATAGAATATCATACAAATTACAAATTGATATTTTCATTTACACAACGATATAAACGTTTAACTAATATTATTATTTTGTTAAAGTAGTATTATTTATTAATAAAAAATTAAAACCACAATAATCAAAACCAATACCAATATTATATTATCGTCAAAAAATATTTTTAAATTGTTATTTTTCTAGTTAAATTATAATACACTATTTTGAATTTTTTATAGTATTTTAATTTATATGCAGTATTATATAGTGTGATAAAAATACTTTGTAAATAATACATTATGATATTACTTGACATTGTTGCCCACGTTAAACAAATAAGAAAACATTAATTCAAAATAACATTTGAAACCAAAGTTTATAGTTGTTCAATATTATTTTTCAAATAATAATTTAAATAGAACGTGCATCCTTCCCATAACCCCCCTCATTCTTTCCCTCCTTTGAGAAATTTTATCCTTTTTTTTTTAATTTTTCATTTCATATCTACTTTATTTCATAATTTCATCCTACCTTGCAATAGTTTAAGACTTAGGGATCACTTATATCTTATCACATTTTCAAATAGAGTAAATTAATAATTATTTTAAAAAATCCACTATTTTTTATATGATCTGTTTATCAATTTTGATGAAGACAAAAAAAGTGTTTCTCAATATCATATATAATTTTTTTTTATGTTTTGATAACTTGTTCTAAATTCCTAAATTTTGAGATGATATTTTAAAGATTGAATTGAAGATAAACATTTTAAGTAAAGGAAGTTAACTTATAACCTTTTAACAATATAACATTGTAATTTATAACATAAAATAAGATATCCAGTGGTGAAAAATTAAGAAAATAGTTGATATACACTAGGATTTACTATAAACACTCGGTATTTGATGTTTGAATTTATCTTAATCTTTAATAGATAAATTAGATGTCAGTCTTTGATAGGAATATACTTAATAGTTTTTTATAAGAAGATAGATTCATATAGGAACATACTTAGTAGTCTTTTATAAGAAGATGGATTCATATGCAATCTATATGATGAAAATGAAATTATAGTACTAATCATTGAAAGAAAATCAAGATGCATAAATTGTAAATGAATCTATGTATAGTTAGTATAATTGAAATAAAATGAAAATGATATTGATTGAAAATAGATCCATGTAATATGTAATGATATATTTTGTGTTGAAACTTTATATGTGAGTGGTAAAAATAACTTTTATGAATGACTAATCCAATTTATTATTTTTACCTAGACTGAGTATGTTATAAAACTTCCTTTTCAGTGACTTATCTCTATTTTTCTTTTGTTCCTTGTATAAATTTAATTAATACTATGATTAAAAACTTTAAATAACGTTGTAGGTGTAAAATATGAATTAAATAGGTATATAATGAAATTGAAAACCTATTTTTCTAATATATACCCTTTACAAATTATTACTAATATCAACAACATACATCTTCCGCATCATCAACCTCCCAAACTTATTTAAAGAAAATATTGTTATTTTGGAAGATCAATTTTATAAAATTTAGATAATAATTTTAATTTGTTAGTTCATTATCAACCATACTCATAATTAACAACCTTCCAAACTTATTTAAAGAAAATATTGTTATTTTGGAAGATCATTTTTATAATATTTAGATAATAATTTTAATTTGTTAGTTCCTTCTCAACCATACTCATAATTAACTCTGAAAGTATGAAAATTTAATATTTTCAACAAACTTCAGTTTTCTATTTAGTAAATCCTTCTGTCAATGTTGATGACAAGAGATTTCATATTATTTTAAATATCGAATTTGCTTTCTACTTGTTCCAAAAAATAGTGAATTCACGTTAGATCCTAATTCATAAGTTATTTTTTAATATGACAAACTATGACTTGTTTAGAGTTGAAATATATCCTACCCTTAGATTTTGATTAATCATTAATATCACACTTAGATCTTACTTAATCATCATTCTGAGTGGGTCTTTTGACAATTTTAAGTGTTACCCTTGAATTTTAATGGATGTTAGCATATCATTACTCTTAATCCTTGATATTCAATGACTAATTTTACAATTGTGCTTTATTAGACCTTCCCATCATTAGTATTATATTTGACATAAAAAAAAAAAGAGTGAAATAAAGGTTTTATAAAAGAATATTTTATTAATTAACAAAAGTTATATATACTATTTATTTTTTGTTTAGAAATAACATTCAAAAATGTGTGATTTATGTTTTGGATATGAGAAGTTGAAGCTTAAACATTTTATTGATTTGTCTTCTAATTTGATATTATTTTAAAAAATGTTAATTCTAAGTCTTTTATGAGTTCTTAATCTTGGATCAATTATATTCTCAATTTGTTTTCATCATTAATATTGAGTTTTCTGTCGTAAAACTCTGATACAAATTTTTTATGATCAAATTCTGTCATAAATATTTTTTTTCTCGCTTATTTAAATGTTGAAAGTGAACAACAAATTATTTTGCTCTCTTGGTTAAACACTGGTTTTTATGATATTTTGAAGTACTCTGTGATGGAAAGTTTGCAGCAGATAACAATTTCACCACAAAATTTTACTAATTATTTTAAATTGATTTTGTTAAATTACAGTCCTAACGCTGGATTTTTTCTGTCAAAAACTTCATTGACACATTCCTTACCTTGTGACGTTTTTTATGGAAAATTTTATCACAAAATATATAATATTATATATATATATATATATATATATATATATATATATATATATATATATATATTAATATAAATATTTTTTT
>Ga0209489_105648_pt1 | contig 21373 bp, 10 predicted proteins | sample SiratrowhiteBW_FD_187527 | JGI IMG/M metagenome (GOLD analysis project Ga0209489, IMG submission 187527) | Root nodule microbial communities of legume samples collected from California, USA - Siratro white BW (SPAdes) (version 2) | ecosystem: Host-associated > Plants > Roots > Nodule | place...
TAAGTTCTAGACCAAGCTTCAAATCTTCATGAATCTTCATGCTTTCCACATAAGATCATAGGTCTTGAACTTCTTCACACATGGTTGGCTTCATCAAATTACTGCAGCAGTCCACTGGTGCTAACAACAGTAATTGCACATCTTTGGTTGATTGAGTTTAGTTCCGAAAGCTGAACATATCTCCCAATATCATTCAACCCATAGAATCATGTATTAGAAGCAAATGTCTACAATATAAGCATTAGCAATAAGACTCAACCAAGTAAGAGCAGTGTTAGGATTATTACAGAGATTCCTCTACCGTAAAGCATTATAATACAAAACTCAATAATTGGATATATAAAGAAGAAATTACAGAAGATTTAAAAAAATTAAAAACAAAAAAATAAAAATAACAAAAATGAAGTCTAAAAGAGTTATAAATGCAGAATTTCCTTGTATTGGAACACAAGTCCCCGACAATCATGCCAAAAATTTGTTAGTATTTTTTTCTACGATGGCAAGTGCACCAGTCCCAAATGTAACAAGTAATAAATATATCATTCTCTCCCAAGGGACTTGTTCAATACACGACAATAAATGTAATCGATAACAAATTTAGACTACAAAGTTTTCCTAAATCACTCATGTGATTCGGGCTTATATTATGTCTTATTATAAATGTTTTTCTTTCAATGTATTAGTTTATTAATTTTGTGCTTATGCTTGTTGTGCGGATTCATAACTCAATTATTGATTCTTAAGAGTATTGAAAAATATCTTTTAAATTTAGAACTGAATTAATTTACCATATGCAAGCTCGTGTGTAGGAATAGAGCGTGATTCCTTTGTTGTCATTATGATCCATGTGTTTATGCAAGACTTATCTATATAATTGATCAAGGAATTCATAGTTAGTAGATAATCCCCCAGGCTCATCTGCAAAGAAATTAGGTTTGAGTAATTTCGTGGATTGACATTGATTATTGTTAGAAAAGAAGATAAATTTTATAATACATGAGAGTGAAGATTTGTGAGGTCTAACCCTAGCAAGTTCATCACTTTATCGTTAAACTTTTTTCTGCCTACGATTGTTGATAAAAATACAACAATATTCTGTTAATTTTTTGCATATGTTATCAAACTTTGAATATGTTTTGAATATGAATTTATTATAATTGTTTGAACTATTTTATATTAAATAAATCCCTTGGAAAGAATGATAATTTTATTACTTGTGACATTGCGACTACTGTACTTGCTATCATTGCAAATTTTTGTTAACACTCAGCATTGCGTCTTAGTAAGCTTCATAGTTCCTAGAACGAAGTCTAGACAAAGATCTCATGTCTCATGTCTTCCAAAGAGGTGAACAAAACCTCGTAGAATCCCTTTCCAAGAGGAATTGTGTTCCAAGAACCAAGGAATTTCCAAGCAACATTTAGCTTCCTGTACACGTTTAGGCGTATTAGAGGTTTGTCTCCTTTGGCAAGCATGACCTTATCATGCAAGTGATTGTTATACTCTTCAAGCCCCACCAGATATGCTTCTTATAGGATCTGCACAAAGACAATATCTCTTTTGAGGTAAAGAGAGGGCAACTGCGATAGAGGGATGTCACAAACATTATTCAAAGCCTGAGCAAACGTCTTCTTCTACACAGTAGTGACGAAGAAGTTTTTCCAGTTTAATTCATATCTTGGTCATTGAGGCAACCCCAGGGGATTAGGAACCTGCAAATGCACGCCAATTCCACAAGAAAGAAGAAATCGCAATCGACCACACAAAGAACACTACAAACAAATGCGATCATCCAAGGAAGATCACCACACTCCCACCAGAACAAATAGAAATAAGAAAAGTCTTACCATCGAAAACCTTAATTCTCTAGAGCACATAAAAAAAATCTAGAATCCTAATTGTTTCATAAAACCTTGTATGTGCAATTTCAACTTGCATTACTAATGCCTTAGCATATCAAAGACAATAAGAATTAATGTTTTAAGAGTTAATATGTATCACAATAAATGTTAAGTAGAAGTAAATATAAGAGCCTTAGATTCATAAACGCTTCATGATATCAGCGCAAAAAATTATATAAGAGCATAATGCTAAAGATAGTCATAAAATGATCTTGAATTTATTAATATAAACAAGACTTGTCTTAAGTCATATCCAAGATAACATAAATAAAAATGAGTAACTTATATGCAGAAGTAAAAAAAAATTATACAAAACTATGACAATTTTCCCCTTTTCACATCAACACAGGTAAAAGGGTAGAAGGGTGATATCATTGTTACAAAGTGAATGATGAAACAAATTGGTAATTGGTTCATGTTGTTGTGTTGATTAAGAGAGTTACGTTTAAGTATAAGGTAGCTATTCTTTTGGGATGGAAGGGAAAATTTAGTAGAAGCGAGTTCAAATGTACCTTTTTGTGCGTGACTAAAGGAAAAGTGTTTGATTGATAGGTAGGAGTAGCTGCAAACAATGTTGGTTGTATTAATTAAGAGGGTTTTGTTTAGAAAGAAGGTGATTTATTTTTTTGGTTGGAAGGGAAACTTTAGTAGAAGTGGGTTCAAATGTACCTTTTGGTAGAGTGACTACGGAAAAGCTTCTTATTGAGAGGTAGAAGCAACTTTGATTAATGTTGGTTGAGGAGCTCTATTTGGGTTGGTAGTTGTAATGTATGAAGAGGTCTTTTTTTAACAAAAGGTAATGGAGGGAGGAAAAAACATCCAGCACCCCATCACGACTCTGAAAAGACAAACTTACCCTTCTGTCTTTGAAATCGTAAGAGGATCTGCCATTGTTGTTCTGGAAGACGGTGGTTAAGCGTGGGGCGGTGACATGTAGTGAACGTCGACAGTCGTGCTTGGGTGATGATGAAGTTTGTTGTTTGGCATTTTCTTTTTGCATTTGATTTGTGCATTTTCTCTATGGTGTGAATATTTGTGAGAGGTGAGATTCTTTTGGTTTTGGGATTTGGTGTGGAAGGTTGGGTGTGGATCTGTTTAGAGGATAATTGCAGGTGAATCAGAGGGTGGTGGTGAGTTGTAAAATGTTGGCATGGTTCCGTCAATGACACGCTTAAGGTAAGTTTTTTTTTGTGCATTCCAAAAAGTCCGTTTTGGAAAAATGATGGAAAAGGGATTTCATAAGTGCATTTGAGTGGGTAGGAAAATTTTAACTACGAAATGTGCAATCCGTAACACAATTCCGGAAAGAGCATTCCGGAAAGGGAATTCCGGAAGAGAATTACGGAATGACTATTCTGGAATGACCTTTCCATAATATAAATTTTGTATTCTGGAATCCTCTTTCTATAACTCATTCCATACCCCATTTCTATTCCGTAATTACAATTCGTAACCTCTTTCTGAAACCCGATTTCCAAAATTACTCACTCTCCATATTTGCAAAACCCAAGAAAAAAATCAGTAAACCACTTATCTACACTACTACGTTGTCTAGGCAATGTCACTAGCACTTCAACTATGCCTCACCAGAGCAAAGTGGCCACTACAAACGCTGCAATGCAACCCTAAATCCGCCACTACTGAAAACCTGGCTCTGCACCTTCTACTTTTCAAATATAGAAGATGAGGGTAACTTTGGAAATTGAAAAACTTTGATAGGGTGCTCACTATTGATGGGGTGCAGGATGTTTTTGCCATGGAGGGATTGGTAGGGTTGGATGTGCGCAAATCAATTTCAATTTTTTCTTCTATCTTTTTTTCTTCATTTTTTCTTTATTAACTCTCTCTAGCTTTCTCTTTTTCTACACTCTCTCTTATTTTCTAGAATAGTCTCTCATATTTTTTAAGACTAGGCGACACTTCTATGTAGACAGTAAAAAATAAGACAATTAGACCATTCATAATTTTTCTTTTTAGTAATAGTTTTTGTTCCCTCAAATCTTTTAGTTTCTTTTTTTGTTTTATGTTTTGTATGCATGGTTTTTGGATGCATGTGAATTAGGCTTCTTGAAAATAACTTAATTGAATAATATAGGAAAAAGGCAAGAGAAGCTACATTATTTTTTATATTGTGAATTAGTGACTTTTTGAGATTGTTTTAGTGTCTCTTGAAATTTGAACATGACAATTACGTGTAAAAATGATGAATGCATTACTCAGAAATTTTTTAAAAATAATGGTTTGATAGGTATGTGTTGTGAATTATTTTGTAAGTTTTATGATTCATAATAGATTTGGATTATTTTTAAGAAAACATAACTTGAAAATCTGAAACACGTTGGTTGTAACTTTACTATATGGGTCGTTGAAATTTGGAAATTTGACATTATTGTACTTTGATCTAATAGTTATAGTGAATGGAATAATTAAATTACAAATTAATAGACACTGACATTTGACATAACATATTACAACCCCAACTTGCCCTTCATCTCCAACTTTGTGTTATCCCTATTAAACATTTTTCAGTCATGTTGGTAATGGAGAACAAATCCAATGCTCTTTCATTTATCCTGATGTTCTCATTTCTATCTAAAAGCAGTCATTCACTATTCTTTTTTACCTCTTTCCTATTGAAGGAGCAGATTCTGTTCTAATTATGGATTCATTACACTCTCTTAGCCCTTTGCAGGCTGACTTTTCTACCCCTCAATTGTCATTTACCCACAATGGTTTCCCTATCATGTTACACGGTATAACTAAACTTTCACCCAACCATTTCTCTAACACTCATCTTTGCCACCTTTTACACATTGATTCCATTGCTTCTCTTCACCTTCTCACTTTTCAACATATCCCTTCCTCTACTTCCTCTACCACCCAATATCACCATCCCCATATTTCAACACTCCTTTAAACATACAATTCAATTTTTTCCCTCTCTCATGGACTACCACCTAATCAACCACATAATTACCATATTCCTCTCATTCCACAATCTTCCTTAGTTAATATAAAACCCTAACACTATCCCCATGCTCACAAAACCATTATGACCTCACTTAATCATGATATGATAAATGAAGGCATCATACGTCCTAGTACCAGCCCTTTCTCCTCACCTGATAAAGAAAAAGGATGGAAAATGGCATTTTTGTGTCGACTATCAAGCCGTAAATGCTTCACAATCAAAGATAGATTTCTTATCCCAACCGTTGGTGAACTTTTGGATGAGCTAACTATAGCTACAGTGTTTGCAAAGTTGGATTTAAGATTTGGGTACCACCAAATAAGGGTAGACTTGGAAGATTGTCATAAAACGGCGTTTAAAACTTTTGGTGGGCACTATGAGTTTCTAGTTATACCATTTGGACTTTCTAATGCCCCATCTACATTTGAAGCAGCCATGAATGATTTGCTAAGACCACATTTACATAGATTTGTCCTAGTTTTCTTTCATGACATACTAATCTACCGTCAGTCTATGTTAGAACACGTCCACCACCTGACCACCATTCTACAATTGCTAGAAACCCACAAATTCTTTGTTAAAGAATCTAAATGTGCTTTTGTAGCTACTAAGGTTACTTACTTGGGCCATATTATTTAGGCTGGCACAATTTCCCCTGATCTTAATAAGATAGAAGTCATTATTACATGGCCAAGTTTGACATCCCTTACCACCCTACAAGCTTTTTGGGGAGCACAAGATTTTATCGAAAGTTCGTTCGCGGATATGTCACTCTTGCCTTGCCACTCACAGATTTACTAAGATTATCAACATGTACATGGGATACAAAGGCTTAAGAGACCTTTACAAAGTTAAAATACACCTTGACTACAGGTCTAGTCTTGCTTTTACCCAATTTATCTCTATCATTTGCCATGGAAACTGATGCTTCAGGAATGACCATTGGTGTGGTCCTGTCGTTTCTGGAACGATATTACCGTTGGTGGTATTGTGGACAAATTGAATGATGAAAAGTAAATCGTAAAAAGTATGTAGATGACTTTTGTAAGCTTTATATACTGCTTGCTTTTGTTGTATTTTATTTTCCTAGAACTTCTAGGACTGTTTGTACACATCCCTTTCATTTGTTAGATAGTTTGGAGGACCTCCATATATATAATTAGGGTGGGGCGGTCCTTTTAGTGTTAATTAGTAGTTTAGATAGATGTTCTTACAATGTTCTCTAGCAAAGGAATGTGCACGGGCTATACCTGTGCGGATGTGTGCCGGTGTTGAAGGTTAGTGAAAAATTTGGGTTTCGTATTCGTTGGTAACATCATTGGAGTTTATATTTGTTCAAGAAATTATAATATTGATGTACTGTGTTTGTTTTCAATAGTTCTGGGTTGTTTAACATGTGGAGATGGGTATGCTTAATTTATTTCCACGATTTCTCGAATGACCTTCTTTGACGATTAGGTCTTCAAGAATTGAAGCTGCATTTTTATACAACGAGGTGTGTATTCGATTTTATTGTTAATTTTGAAATGAAATTGTTTGGTTAGCTGACAAAATTGTATTGGACATTGTAGATTGCTTGGGAGTGGGAGGTTACGGAAGAAGAGGGGGTTTGGAGATAGTGTAGGAAGCACTTCAGTCTGTGCATGGTGGAGGGTCACCACAAAGTGAGGTTGGAAACATTCCATGCTCACACGATTGGGATAGGCTGATGGTACAACATGTTCAATGCAGAGAAAAAATTGATATGAATTATGCACGCATGGCTTTATTCAAGAAGAAATGTGTCTGTTGAGAGAGCAGATGTTGAATTACTGGAGGGAGAGATCCCGTATGGATGAGACAGGACCCAATATGAGTGAGGTGGGACCCAGTATGGGTGATAAGGGACCTACTATGGTTCAGGAGGAGCCCAGGATGGGGGAGGAGGGGCCATATTTTTGGATGGGTCAAGAGGGACCATTTTTTGGACTCCAACATCGATGGTATCTTGAATACAATGTACAAGAGGGAGGAAATGTGGCTGACGTGGGACCATCTTGCTGGACTCCATCACCAACTCCCCCCTCCCCTCCGTCGTTCGTATGTTCACTATAATATACGATTTACCAGTGTTGATTTGGGAAGTTGTATAAGGTGGTTAACTCCAGAGGCTGTCGGAACGACTCAGTCAGGTACTTTGGCACTTGTTTGTAAATATTTTTTTTTAGTTTTTCAATTTTATAAGAAACATATGCTTAAGTGAAGTTGTTGTTCTTTACATAGGGTTGTAGTTAATCTTGGTAGACAAATGCTAACTACCGCTAACATGCGCTCGCTTAAACCAAGGGCTAAAGCGGACAACATGGTGAATTGAATGTATTACAATTATTTTGATGTGGTTAGTTGTTTAAAATTAATTGTTGAACTTGTGTAGGTTATGTTGTTTGCATCAACAATCATGATGGTTGACCAGTTGAATGTCCTTGGAACTGTCAATAGAGTGTTCTTCAGTCCTTTTTTAGTGGTATGTGATATTATTTGATGTTTATGAGCTATATTTTTGGAAGTAATATAATTTTAATGATTTGTAGACCCACACCATTCAAGATATTATTACGGACAAGTTGAAATGTCAAGCATAGACGCATCATGATTATAAATTATGTTTACCTCATGATTTATTGGAATTGGACCTCATTTTATTTTGTGAATTTGTAATTTCCTATCACATAATATTTAAAAGAAGTTTACTTTACTTAATCTTTATGATAATGTGTTAATGTTGTTTAGATTGTAGGCATTCCTTCCCGCACTTCATAATGACCATTGGTGGTGCTATGTGTTGAAGTGTCGGGTTAGAGAGCTATTTGTGAAAGACTCTATTGGTGACCATGATGGATAGTGTGTGGCACTCAACAATGCAGTGGTAATTGTAGATGTTATTAAATTTTTATTGTATGTATACGTTTTATGAGTCAATTTCGTGTTTGCAGGCAAGTCGACTTCACCATCTATTGTGCTTGCTAGAGGAAGGTCGTCTAGGTCCTCCCATTAAAGTCGCCGATGAGGATGTCCCTCGTCAACCAAACTTGTGAGTATTCATCTTTGTTAAATATAGGAAAATATGTGTTTTACTATTGTCTAATTGATGACGATCTCCAGATATGATTGCGGGTTGATAGTGATGAAATATATGAAAGTTTGGGACGGTGTGCCTCGGTTTGATGGGAAAAGCATGCCTAACTTGACCTCGGTTAGTTTGTAATTTTTTTAAGTTTACATGTATTGTTTGTTTAGAGTTCAGTTTTTAATATTTTGAGTTGATGTAAATTTGGTTTTGTTTATTTTTGCAGAAAGAACTTCAAATATATCGACAAGATATTGTTTGTAAATGGGTCCTTCATGATGACAATCTTCGTCGACAAAGAGTGTTGGAGAATTTTTAGCTTATATGACCTTGGGGTCGCTCATTGTAGTCGATTTATGATGATATTTGTATATTTTATAGACCTTTATGAAGTTACATTTGTAAATTGTAATTTAAAGTTGTTGTACAATATTCAAATTTGAACCCTTTTTACAAATATTGTTTACAATTAATGAATTCATATTTTAAATGAAATTAAAAATGGTGGAGAAATTGTTACTAAATTGTGGTGTTAATATTTTGTTGTACACATTTGACATGATTGGTGTGAGAAATGATCATATTTAGTAGGACGATTTTTTTTTTTTTGTGACGACTTCATCACTTCAACTAAATGTACACATAGAGTTGAAATTAACCATTTAACAAGACATAAATGGAATTTAAACTTTCATGGTGCGACATGTGTGAGTTGTTCACAGTTTTAGATGTTGAGTAAATTTTGTTTATTGTGTGTACAGAAATAGATAGGGTTAAACACTTTTATCTGGAGTGGTTGTGATGGCATAGGACCTATGTCCATCGTGAAGCAAGACACACTTGTATTGAATGACAAGGTGCAAAATTTAATCATTTCAGGTATGTAGGTCGGGGGGCACAAAATTGCTGTCTATGATGGGTGGTCAGAAAGTTGTGTTCAGTTAAACACTTAAGTATATAGGGTTAAACAATTTGTATATGCAAAAGTGGTCATGGCGCAACACCACTGTCCCTTGGGTTATGGCATTGGTAGGTGGTTCATGGTGAACCAAGGCACACTTGTGTTCAATCCAACAGTTGAAAACATGTAAGGATTTGAGGTATGGAGGTCAGGGGGCACAAAATTGCTGCCTGTGATAGGTGGTCAGAAAGTTGTGCTTAGTTAAACACTTAAGTAGCAGGGTTAAACACTTTGTATGTGCAGTGCTGGTAATGACACAACACGACTATCCCTTGGCTTATGACATTGTTAGGTTGTTCGTGGTGAACCAAGGCACAATTGTTCTCAATCTAATAGATGAAAACATGTAAGGATTTGAGGTATGGAGGTCAGGGGGCACAAAATTGTTGGTTGTGATGGGTGGTCAGAAAGTTGTGCATAGTTAAACAGTTAAGTAGACAGGGTTAATCACTTTGTATGTGCAGTGCTGGTAATGGCGCGACACGACTGTCCCATGTCTTATGGCATTGTTAGGTGGTTTGTGGTGAACAAGGCACACCTGTGCTCAATCCAACAGTTGAAAACATGTAAGGATTTGAGGTATGGACGTCAGGGGGCACAAAATTGCTGCCTGTGATGAGTGGTCGGAAAGTTGTTCTTATTTAAACACTTAAGTAGACAGGGTTAAACACTTTGTATGTGCAGTGCTGATAATGGTGCACCACGACTGTCCCTTATCTTATGGCATTGTTAGGTGGTTCATGGTGAACCAAGGCATGTTAGAGCTAATGGAGAAGCCTCTTGATTAGAGATTTGATGAAGAAATTGCTTGAAGACTTGGCTTGGATGAAGGAAGACCTTAGATTCTTAGGTTGGGGTAGTTTTAACTTGGTTTAGTTCTCTCATGCATTTGTATGTGTCACTTAATCATTTGCTTGCATTGTTGTTCTTCTAAATCAAGTAAAAAGTACACTATTAAAACGGTTTTTAAAATATAAGTGCTGCAAAGTAAAAACAACTTGTTCTTTTGCTCAACAGTTTTGATTGGTGCGATTTAAATAGCACTGTAGCACGTGTTTTTCAAATAACTCTTTGAATAAAAATATTTCAAATACATTATAAAGATTTACTTGATAGTTTCTTGGAGAGAAAACCTTTTTGTGAGAATGATTGTTCAGAGTTTAACAAAAATCATCATGGATTCTCACTTTTGAAGAGAGCACAACATCCATTTGATTGGCTTTTTCGTAGCAGCTGTCATTATGAAGAGATAAGTGACTCTCTTATGAGTTTTATACTATTTTAGTTGCTACATAATTGATTCTTGTAATTGTAATTTGTTTTTACATCAATTCTTGGTTGTATAGTGCTTGAATAGGGTTTTCAAGCATTGTGTGTTGTGTAATCTTGTAAGATTTTGTTTTAGGTGTATTGTTTGCATCAAACACAGCAGTAGGGTTCTGCATATTGCACTAGGGTTGTGCATCTTGTATGGTGGGGTGTCGCATAAGGGGTAGAGACAATCTTGCAGGGTTCAAGATTGGGTCTTTAATATGTTTGTACATGTAAACTTGTACGATTTAATGAAAATCTTTGCATTGTTGTGCAAAGGACTGGACGTAGCTCTTGTGGAAGAGTGAACCAAGATAAAATTATGTGTGTGATATTCTCTTTCCCTCTCTCTTTACATTTGCGAATTGTTCTTGATCATTTGTAACTTTACTGATGTGAACAACCTGTTAAAAACAAGAACAACCTGTTGTTCGTCTAGACATATTCATACATTTCTCTCTAGGAGCGGTTTTAATCTGTTAAAATCTGTTTTCAGCATGTTGAATACTGGTTTCTCACTACAACAATTTTATCTTGGTTTCTTGACTCACTTTCCCTAAACCTTTTGACTCGATTTAATCTGCTGTATACGTGTATTGTTTCCTTGATAGTTTTATATTGCTTTGTTGGATAATTTAGAGTTGTTTTAGTTTTATAACACACTTGCTAAACTAGTGTTCTATTTCTTAAATTTTTGAAACTGTTTTGTTAAAGGTTTCTACTATTTTGATTAATCTTTAAACTGAAATTTAATAAATTGTGGTTCTGTGGTATTCACTACTGCATAATCTGTTTTGGTAGTAGTTTTGTACTCTTGTTAACTTCTTGGGTACTTAACTACATCATTTGCTTTTAATATTTCCTTGTTGGGCATTACATTACCATTACTATTTTAGTTTATCTGATTTTTAACACTGTTGGTACAGTATTAGATTTTCTACTCTGCATATTTATCTAGTCTCTTGGCTTGTGTGTCTATTAATTAGTGGTTCTTCTTGATATTCAAAGCTTCAAATTTAAAGAGTTTTGCTTATTAATTTCAGCAAATCATCATACTTGTAATTGAATCATATTTGAGTTGTTTACAAACATTCTGTCCACTACTATTTGTCAACACTCAATTTCGTCTGGGCAAATAAAATTATTCCAAAATATAAAACAATATAAAATTAAAATAAAACGTGTGTTATTATTTAAATAAAAAAAAGAGTTTTGGTTCCATTCTATTTTATGAATAAAGTTAAAATAAAATTCGTAAAAAAGGAAAAAAGTAAAGAAAATCAGTCTATTAAAAATTTGTTAAAGAAATAATAATAATAAAAATAAAATTGTCATTAAAGTGTTGTCATGTCACATTCTCTCTCTTTTTGCTTGCCTTTTCTGATGTCCATTAATGATACGAAAATTAATTGAAAATAAATTTAAAAATTTTAGAAAGACTAGAAATTTGAATAGTTGATTTGATTATTATTCTGATTAATTGCAAACGATTCTGCTTAATAGTGATTAAATGTTGATGATTTTCAATTAAATGTTGATTGTCTAATAATTGGTGCATTTTCTTTTTGAATTGTTATGCTCATCCTTTTTATTTTACAGGCTCCATTTGGTTAATGTTCTAAAATATTAATTAGATGATTTGTTTTATTTTTTGAAAAGTACAAAAATAATGATAATAAATATATATTTCAAAATAATAATAATATTAAAATAAAAAAAAGGTTTAAGTATCTATTTCTATTGTTGTTTATTTAGGTTGCTTTCAATAAATGTAAAAATGGAAAAAACAATAAAGAAAAAATGAATTAAAAAATAGTAATAAAATGTTTCCGCCACAATACCTCCAATATTCCCCATTTATTCCTGATATTCATTTATTTTCGAATTTGATTATATGTATTGGAGGTTATGATGTCATAACAGCAATAATGGTACAATTCTGCCCATTTTTCAGTCTGTGTTCGTCCTTGGGATTTAAAAGTCATTTGGTGTCATAAGTGGGGATAATTAAGAATTAATAGATTTGAATTTGAATTAAAAGAGAATAATCAATTGGCAATTCACAAATTATAATTAAGTGGGAATAATTAGGAATTAAGGGATTTAAAATTTGAATTAAGAGTGAGCTTACTAGAATTAGTATAAATATGCATAGTGAGCAAGTGGATACACACGCGAAAAAAAAAAACACGAGAAATACTAGAGATACTATACTAAAAAGGGTCCTAAATATTAGTGCGTAGATCGTTTGAAGGTGAGAGTTCAACAAAGGAGGGAACGTGCTTTTGGAGGATCTTCAATTGGTACGCTCTATTTACTCTGTGTTATATACTTATCACATACATGTGGTTGCTCTATTTGATTGTTATTATGATATCCTGAGATTCATCCCTTGTCTCTTTGATTTAAAAAATAATAATAATAATAATAATAATAATAAAGTATAAAATATTTTCCAATTTTAAAGGAACGAACGAAATATTTTCTAAAATTTAATAAATTAATAGTTCTTGAAAAAATATCAAAAATATAAATTTTCAAAACCAAAAAGGCAAAAAGTTTCAAAACAACCTTAAAATAATAAAGATAAAACATCTTTCAAAAATAATAAAAATGAGATAAATATAAAAACATGTCTTTTCAATAATATATATAAAAACATTTTTTTACGAAAATAAGGTAATAGAAACACATTTTTTCAAAAATAAAATATAAAGACAATTTAAAAATAAAATAAAAGAAAAAGTTTTTTTATATGAAAAATAGTTATTTTTTTTCTTCGAAAATAATGAATAAAAAATTAAAAACATATGTGTTTTTTTAAGTATAAAAACAATTTCTTTAAGATAATAAAAATCAGTTCCTTTCTCAAATTAAAATAAAAATAGTTTTTTAATAAACATTTTTAAATATAAAAAAAATAGTTTTGTCCTTAGTTTCCTTTAAATAAACAATTATCAAGAAAAAATAATAAAATAAAAAATGATTAAAAACTATATAAAATAAATTGCCAAAAATAAAAGAAAATATTCATAAGCTAAAAAGAATATATCAAACGTCAGCCAATAAGTTTTCAAAATAGAACTACGTGTATCCTGATTTTTTATCATGTATAGAGATACGTAGGACCAAGGTTAAACCTTGTCGGGTCCAAATAAATAAAAAATATATATGTTTGTTTGTTTTATTTTTGTTTGTTATTTTTATCCGCTTAATTATATTTATTGGTATGATTTTTATAAGCATGTCTTGTTTGTTTTGTTTTTTTTATATATATTTGTTTTGTCTTTAATCTCATTATTATTGTTATTATTTGAGAAAAAATGATATTTTTTAAAATTTTTATTCATTTGATTAATGGTACCGTCTTAGGACGGTGTTGTGGGGTGTTAATACCTTCCCCACACGTAACCGACTCCCGAATCTTTGAATCTGGTTCGTAGACACTTTTATTTTTGGTTTTTCTATGGTTTTCCATAATAAACTATGGTGGCGACTCCAAATCTCTATTTAATATTTTTAAAAAATTATTTTTTCGATCATTTTGTCGTGATCCCGGTTGCGACAGATGGCGACTTTGCTAGGGACATTTTGAGAGTAAGGCCAATTTAATTAAATGGGCGAAATTTGTGTGGTTTTCTGAATGCTTATGTTTCCCTTTCTTTATATATATTGCATGCTATATATTTTAATTTTGCAGCGCATAAGTGTAAATATTTGTGTGTTATGCTTCTTGCAATATTGAATCCTAGGGTAGAAGACATGCTATATATATTTGCTTGAGAATTTTCTAGTTATTTTACAGGTGGGGGGTTGGGTATGCATTGTTCTCCCTTCACACACACCTTTACATATCATGAGTGGGGCATTATACCCGGGTCTGTGAAGCTTAGAAATAGAGGAGTTCTGTAGCAAAACTGGGCAAATGTATGTCCTAACCCAGGTGTGCGAAAACTCCAGCTAGAGTCTGTTCCCTTTATTTTCATGTCCATAAAGATTGTCATTACTAACTGATATGGATGTATGGTAAAGGGGGCCATAGCTCTAGTGGCCTTTATTAGGTAATTAGGATAAGCCACCTTTGTGAGCACATTTACATGCCTAGAACTTAAGCATCGTTGGGGCAAACCCTAATTAGGACATTAAGGGAGACTTTTTGCAGCTCAATTATCCACTGTCATTCCTTACCAACAAGCATTAAAAAATTAAAAAATATCAATCTCTTTTTTTTTATTGCATACAATATATTTTTTAAAAAAAATCAATCTCATTTTTTTTAAAGAAAATTGGTGAGAGTGGGCTGAGAACAACTCTGGCTAGGAAAGACTTGGTACTTAAGCAGTCCAATTGTGACTCACCTCTCTTTCCTGGTAGTTTACTTGTATACTTTCTAACACTTTTCCGTTGAAAAGGAGAGATTTTTTTTATACATAAAGTACCAATCTCATTTTTTTAAATATATTAAATATTTTCTGTTTAAAAAAAAACAACAAACATTGGATTTTTTTAAAAGAAAACCCTAATTTTATGCATCACATTCTTTTATTTTAATAATAAAAAACATTATACATAAATAAGTAACATTAATCTCATTTTGCATTGCATCCTTTTTCTAAAAAAATGATTTTGAGAAAAAATAATGAAAACATAATAAAAAAACCATTAAATATTTTCTCTAGCATACATTACATATTTTCTAAAATAAAAAAATATTAAGTATTTTTGTCTAACATACATTACATATCTTATTTTTCTAAAAAATGATTTTAATATAAAAATATTAAACATTTTGTCTCACATGCATTGCATAGTTTATATTTGTTTTTTCTTAAAAATGATTTTGGGAATTAAAAATAAAAACATTAAACATTTTTTTCTTATCATACATTACATATTTTATAGGATTTTAGGATTTAAAAAAAACACATTATACCTAAAAAAAACATTAATCTCATTTTTCCATATGCATTACACATTGTCTTTTTGTAAAAAAATGTGGTCATGGATCCATTCATACAACATTAAAAAAAATAAAAATAAAATTTCATTCATCAGCGCATCCCCATGATATTGCAAAAAAAAATAAAAAAATTAAAATAGTTTCATTTATACATTCATTTTTTTCAAGATTAAAAATAATATGAGAAGAGATTATATCCACTCATTTATCATACATTATCATTTACAAATTCATATATTCTAAAAAAAAGTCATAAAGGAAATCGGGATTCATTCATTCATACATTCACCTATGACTTCATACATTCATACATATCTCAAAATTTATTCTCATCTAAAGTTTCACATATCATATATTCATTCTCATCTAAAGTTTCATCCACTATTCATTTACTCTAATGTAAATAGCATACATGCATTCCTAAAAAAAAAAAATAGTTTCAAATAGACCTAGTGCATTCATCCATGCATCTTCATAGCCTCATGCATTCCTGCATTTTCAAAGTCTTATTCAACAAGTAAAGAAACAAAAAAAAATATAAAATTAATTTTTATATTATTATTCATTTTATAAAAATACATTTCATACATGTATCATGCATTCAATAAACAAAAATGAAAAATATTTATTTTCATCATGCATTTATTTGTCTCTTAAGAATTCTCAAATAAATTTCATGCATATGCTCATGCGCTCTTATGGCACTTATACATTTCTGTTTTAAAAAATGTTGACATCAAATAAAAATTTTAGTTATTCATACATTTTTTTTAAAAAAAATTCATACCTTCTAAGAAAAAATAAAAGAGAAATTTCATGCATTTCTAAGGAATTTTGTACATCATATATGCATTCTAAAAAAAAAATTATGCATGCATCCATATTCAAAAAAGAACCAAAATAAATCTAAAAAAAAAATCATGCATTCATAAATACATTTGTTCAGAAAAAAAAATTCTTTCATGCATTATATATGCATTAAAAAAATCACGTCTACATAAATGTATTTTCTCATAAAAAAATCATTTATACATATATTATATATGCATTAAAAAAATCATGCATTCATAAATGGATTTTCAAAAACAAAAAGTCCAAAATTTCATAAATGCATTTTCTCATAAAAAAATCATTCAGACATACTGCATTAAAAAATAAAAAATAAAAATCATACATTCATAAATGCATTTTCAAAAACAAAAAGTCCAAAATTTCATAAATTCATTTTCTCATAAATAAAATAAAATCATTCAGACATACATTATATATGCATTACAAAAAAAAAAAAAAAATCATACATTCATAAATACATTTTCAATAACAAAAAGTCCAAAATTTTATAAATGCATTTTCTCATAAATAAAATAAAATCATTCAGACATACATTATTTATGTATTCCAAACAAAAATCATTCATTCATAAATGTATTTTCAAAAAGAAAAATTCTAAAATTCCATAAATGCATTTTCTCATAAAAATACATTCAAACATACATCGTATATGCATTAAAAAAAATAATGCATTAATAAAAGCATTTTTTTTACAAAATAATCTTTCAAACATGCACTATATATATAATGCATTTTTTGAAAAAATCATTCAACAAAAATCATTCATAAGTGCATTTTTTGAAAAAAAAAAAATCATGCATTCATTCAAACATATATCATATATGCATTTTCCAAAAACAAAAAAGTCAAAAATTTCATAAATGCGTTTTTAAAAAAATAATTAAAGTTTCAAAAGAAAAAAAAGAAAAGAAAAATGCGGTGAGTCATTTGTTCATGGATCATTGAATCCACAAGATTGTGAATAATAATAAAATGGGGATCATTTAAGCGAAATGTTTAATAAAGATAAAAATTGGCTTTTCTAAGGAAACATTTGCATACACTGTGTTTGTCACCTATTGTCTTTCCCAAAATTATCAAGCTTTCCCAAAATTTCCTAGATTCCCAAAATTCTCAAATGAAATGATTTTCCAAATGGTTACCATTAACTAAGAATATTTTTACACTGGGGCAGAATGTCAGTTTTCTGTTAGTTGACCAATCTCCTATCTCTATTCTTGAGGGGCATTCGAAAAAAGGTCTGTTAGATTGAAAACCCAAAAAGACAGTCTAAGTAAAAGATAGGACAGTAAAAAAAGAAAAAAATAAAAGAAAAATGCGCGTGTCAGAAGTCATTAATTTTGTTTCATTGTTAAACTCTTTGAAAATCAAGCAATCATGATTCAAAATGATATATGGCTATGTTTCTATATCCAAAACACTTTTGTAAATCCTTTGTACCCTCCTTGAGCCAAAAAATAAAAATATTTCTTTCAAATACCCCTAATGAGGATCATCAACAATTTGAATCTTAGTTTAAGGTATCGATAAAAGAAATTCATAAACAAATTATATGTCAAAGCTCCTAATTCATCAAGAAAGGATTATGATCAGAAGTTCCCGAAAGCCTAAAAGAAAATACACATCAGGCAAACAGTAAATCAAAAGCTTCTCAAGAAAAGAAGCTTCCCCACACGTAACCGACTCCCGAATCTTTGAATCTGGTTCGTAGACGCTTTTATTTTTGGTTTTCCATAATAAACTATGGTGGCGACTCCAAATCTCTATTTAATATTGTTAAAAAATTATTTTTTCGATCGCCCTGTCGTGATCCCGGTTGCAACACTACTATTTTAAATATTTGAACACTGCCACTGCTTTATAAATTTGTATTTTGCTCACTGATTTGTACATACTTTTACAATATTGTTATTTCAACTGGTTGAAATCTTATTTAACTTGTTATAAATTTGCTGCTAGTTGAAAATAGCTTAAGTATTGAAAAGGGTTTTTAACAAGTTGTTTTTATCTCAACTTGTTTTTTGCATTTTCCAGAACTGCAAGAAAACTATTAACATGTTGTGTTTGTCGTTTAACAAGTTGTTTTACTGTTTCAGCATACTTAATATCATTTTAACTTGTTGTTTGCGCATTTAACTTGTTGTTTTAGGTATTCTCTATATTGTAATCATAGTTTAATAAAAATACTCATTCATACTTTCTAAGTTTTTAAAAGAATTAATAGTCCAATTCACCCTACCTCTTGAACTCTGGCCATCATATTTTTCAACAAGGCACACTTGTGCTCAATCCAACAGTCGAAAATATGTAAGCATTTGAGGTATAGAGGTCAGGGGGCACAAAATTGCTGCCTGTGATGGGTGGTCATAAAGTTATGTTTAGTTAAACACATAAATAGATAGGATTAAACACTTTGTACGTGCAGTGCTGGTGGTCGGCACATGACCACTGTCCCATTGGTTAAATATTGAACAACTTTTTTTTCTATAAGTATATAGAATATTGATATGCGTTGTTTGTTGTAATTAATTTCTCGGTTATGGAAACGTGTTTCCCTTGTGTTAGCACCAAGGCTAAGCATGTGATTTGATGAAGTCAAGAAAGACCATAGCTTGCTAAAGTTTCTGATGAATTGAATCTGGACTATGTTAGGTCAATGCCTAGCATGTGAGCTGATGAAGACTGCCTCATGAAGAATCTGTTGGAACCAACCTGGACCAGAATTGTTCAAGTGAAGACTTTGTGCCAACATGAAGATGGTTGGGTGATTCGGTCTTGGTCCTTAGTTAAGTTTGTGTGTTGGTGATTGGCTTAGTCCTTAATCATTAGTGGCATGGTTCATCATTCCTGAGGTGCTAAGAGATTCACAAATATTTTTATTAAAACTGATTTTAAGAAAAATAGCCCAAACTGATTTTTGCTGGAAAAGGTTTTTCAATCAATTGAATTTCTAAAATAATCAATTGAATGTGACAGTTATTTCTGTTACTACTGGAATCTTTGACTGGGTCAACTAACAGTCAATTCAATCGATTGAATGGTTTGTTCAACTAATTGAACTGTGATAGCTAAGCTGTTTTTAAAACTAATTTGGGTATTTAAAGAAATTGGCACTATCATTTTCAGAGATCTAAGATTTTCAAAAAACATTCTTTGAGACTTTCTAAGTGAGATATAGCACCCCTTTTATGCGATCATTCTTTGGCAAAGCTTTTCAAATCAAGAAACCTCCAAGAATGTGAATCGTTAAGCATCCTTGAGTGAGGTTCTTGCAACTTTGGTTCTGGACCAAACTAAGTCTTCTACACCTTATCTTCATTCTTTGTAATCTGTTCTGTGTAGAAGTATTGTGTGATTATCTCTGATCTTGTTGTTCTGTAATCTGTTTGTTATTTTCAATTATTGGGTTTGTAATTGAGTTGGTGCAGTGGGTTTCTGCACTGGTCTCACATCTGCTGAGGGGTTCAGTAAAGGGTGAGTGCTGCGGGGAGCAGTGTTGCTTGCGGACTGTAAGTGTTGTGGTGCAGTGGGTTTCTGCACTGGTTACACACTAGCTGAGGGTTCAGTGAGGTGTGGGTTTACTGCTGGGAGCAGTTTGTAACTTGCTAGGAGCAAGGGTTGTAAACTGATCTTGTGATCTTTTTAGTGGAAATCTTTGCTAGTTTGCAAAGGACTGGACGTAGCCCTTGAGGAAGGGTGAACCAGTATAAAAATTCAGTGTTCTTACTTTTCTCCCTACTCTTCTTGATTTCTTTTATTCAACTGTTGTTATCATTTAAATTGACTAGATTAAAATCTGATCATATTGTTAATTATATTCTGAACATCTGTTTTCATATATATGAATCAATTGTGTTTCTGGGTTATTTCTAATCTACTGGATTGTGTTTAATCATCTTGAATCTGGATTAACACATTTCTATACTGTAAACTGTTTTCTGGGTTTATCTTTAACTATTTCCGCTGTGCACAATTGATTGTTTACTGGACAATCCAGAATTACACGAGTTGATTGATTGAATTAAGAATTTTCATTCTCTATTTCAAGAACAAATCAGATTTGCGAAAAGATTTTGAAAGTTCAATTCACCCCCCTCTTGAACTCGGTCTAAACCTTATTTTACAATTGGCATCAGAGCTAGGATCTTGAATCCTAGTTAAAATTTCGATCCATGGCCGAGAACAAGTTACCTTTTGCTGAAGGTGCATCTATTAATAGACCACCTATGTTTTCTGGGGTAAACTATCAATTCTGGAAAGTGAGAATGAAAAACTTCATTGAATCTATTGACCGTGGCATCTTGAATGCGATAGTAAATGGTCCATTCATTCCTATGCATGTTGTTGATGGTGTGTTTACTGCTAAGTGCTTTGATGAGTTAACTGATCTTGAGAACAAGAAAATACAGTATGATTGTGTAGCTAAAAATATTATAACTTCTGCAGTAAATCTGGATGAGTTCTTTAGAGTATATCAATGCAGTTCAGCCAAAGAAATGTGGGACATTCTAGAAGTCACACATGAAGGAACCACTGATGTGAAGAGAGCATGCAAACATGCATTGATCTAGGAATACGAGCTGTTCAGAATGTAGCAGGGAGAGACCATTGTTGATATCCAGAAAAGATTTACACACATTGTCAATCATCTAATTGGACTGGGCAAGCAGTTTGATAAAGAGGAGTTTAATATCAAAATTCTGAAGTGCTTAGACAGGAGCTGGTAGCCTAAAGTCACAACAATTTCAGAAACTAGAGACTTGACAACACTTACAACTGCAGCGCTGTTTGGCAAATTGAGCGAACATGAACTGGAGATGATCAGGTTGAAAGAAATGGAAACAGTGGAGAAAAAGACCAAGAGCCTGGAACTCAAGACTAGAACTGTTGTTCAAGAATCAACTGATGAAAGTTCAGAAGACTGTAGTGAATCTGAGAACCTCAATCTATTGACAAAAAAGTTTCAGAAATTCATAAAGATGAAGAATAGATTGAAGAATCAGCAAGGTAAAAGAGGTAAAAATAAATCTGATTCGAGTTCAACTAAATTTGTGTGCTTTGGCTGTGGAAAACAGGGACATATGAAAGTTGAGTGTCCAAGCATTGCAACCAAAGACAAAACACCTGAAAAGAAGAACAATTGTTAGCACCAGTGGATAACTAATTGTATTTGATGAAGCCAACCATGTGTGAAGAAGTTCAAGACCTATGATCATATGTGGAATGCATGAAGATTCATGAAGATTTGAAGCTTGGTCTAGAACTTAGGAATGTGGTTGAGGCAAGTATGATTCAACTTAGCATGATGTGC
>Ga0209489_105650_pt1 | contig 21360 bp, 8 predicted proteins | sample SiratrowhiteBW_FD_187527 | JGI IMG/M metagenome (GOLD analysis project Ga0209489, IMG submission 187527) | Root nodule microbial communities of legume samples collected from California, USA - Siratro white BW (SPAdes) (version 2) | ecosystem: Host-associated > Plants > Roots > Nodule | place: USA...
CACTTAAAACAAAAAAAAAAAAAAAACATTGTCGTCATCACTAATCATCATTCAGGTTTTTATTTGCAATTTTCAAAGTCCCATTTAGAGATAGGTAAGGTATCTCTTGTGTTCCGTTCCTTCATTCGCCTCTACCAAGTGCCACCTCCACCCATTCAAATTCTCTGCAGCACCAATTTTTCATGTTCTGAACCGAGTCATCAGTGGACTCGGCGAGTCGCTTTCCGAATCCGTTTCTCAATCTCAAGAAACTCAAACATGGCGACGACAAGGTCCTCCAGCCATTCTTCTGAGGACATCGTCGATTTGACGCCGCTTCTGGCCAATTCCGGCGGCTCCTCGGAGGAGCTCACCACCGGGCGTCGATTTGCTCGGCGGCAGCGGCTTCGGCAGGCGGCGCGGTTCCTCAGGCAGGCGAGCGGGCGCAGGATGATGCGCGAGCCGTCGATGCTGGTCCGGGAGGCGGCGGCGGAGCAATTGGAGGAGAGGCAGAGCGATTGGGCGTATTCGAAGCCGGTGGTTGTTCTGGACATCATTTGGAACTTCGCGTTCGTGGTTGTGGCGGGGACCGTGTTGGTTTTGAGCGCGAGCGAAGCTCCGGGGATGCCTCTGAGGTTGTGGATTTTGGGGTACGCTATGCAATGCGTCCTTCACATGGTTTGCGTTTGCGTAGAGTATAGGAGAAGGAGGAGGAACCAGCGCGCCACCGCGTCGGTTTCAGTGCAGGACAGAGTTGGGAGCAGCAGTGGAAATTTGAGTTCATCTTCGAGGGAGGGTTCTGCTTCTGGCTCCGTCCAGTATGTGTCGTTGGGGCAACTCGATGAGGAGGGTACTAGGTGAGTTTCTTCACCTCTTTTTTAAATGCTTTATTCCGGATTTTTATTTGGTTCGTGATACAGATACTTTGTTGATGGATTAAGGTTAATAAGACTGTCATGTGAACTTTTGGAATTCCGTGTTACATAAACGAAATTTAAGGTGTGAGTGAGTGTTGCCTTGTTAGTCGAATTTGTGAATGATTACACTACTAGATTAAGTGCTAATGTAGCTATCGTAGCCTTCTCTTTAGGAACACTTATCATTGAAAGCTTGATGAGTTGGAAGAGCTAGTCTCTCCCGAATACTGAGTGATTGAATTGGGGCAAATGATGTAAGTTTGACGGTAAAACGAGAAGACAGAGATTACCATGTAATCTAATTTTCTGTTAAAGTTTTTTTTATTTAATTTCTCAAAGCACAGGTGTAAGTGTTTGTGATTATTTACCAGAAAGGATCAATGTTAAACCGCAGGGATGTAACTGACTGTATTTCAGATTTTAGCCTTGGTTATTGGAATTGGAATTCGGGCCAGAAATTAGAAATATGCCGCTTAATTATTTTGTAGCTGTTGCCTTTTGGCTTTGATGTTATGCACTCAAATCCTGAAAATTGTTTCTCTGTTTGTAAGGAAAAAGTTGTAGATATCTCACATTGGTTAGGAAGGCGAAGGTAGCCTTTACAAGACCTGGTCAATCCTCTTTTCTTGATCAAGCTTTTGAGATTGAATTTTACCTAATTCATTTCTAATACTTGTGCACTTAGTCACCCTTTTGTTTAGCACATACATTATATTTAGAATTGTGTTAGAAAGTGACCCTTTGTATTCACCCCTAACCTGCCTTGGTTGTGGTTTCTTTGGGCTGTCTTAATTACAGTCTAGAGGATGGAGTTCAGTCTTACATCAGCTAGAAATATGACTTCAACAAAGCTTAGAAGACTTGGGTGGTCCTTACTCCTTACCTTATAGGTTGGTTTTGGATCTGTTTAGACAAGCTTTAAGGACTTCTAGGAAAGACAAATACGAAGACTAAAATTAAAATTGACCTCTCCATAAGTTAAAATAAACTTATGCACTAGTTATAAATAAAAGTTTGAAGAAGCTATATGAGAGATCTACAAATTAGCTTATGGATACGCTCTTTTTTATGGAGAAAATATTTCAAACATACCATGAGTTAAAATTCTAAGAGCATATTGGGCCATTTGCATTACCACACTCCAGTCTACTAGCCCTGGGTGTGGCATGTTGGAAAATTGTCTTGATTGCAGTAATCTCCAGTCAGCCATAGTTGTAGTCTCTTTCGGACTGTCAGTTTTGTGGGTTGAGGTAGGCCTAAGTCCTAATTCTAAAAAAAAATTAATTCTAAGTAATAATTTCAAATACACAAAACATAAGTAAATATTACAAAATTTTAACGTGGACACTAAAAATTACAATTTCTAGAAAGTACCCAAGCACTTAAATATTCTACTGAATATCTCATACTCATATTACTTGAAGTAGGACTTTAGCACCTCACAAGGATGTAGAAAGGGAACAAATAGAACGTTATTTCATTGTTTATTATCTCTGACGTTCATTCTGTACCAAATATTATTGTTGTGTACTAAAGCAACTGTTTGTTATTGTTACCAGTGTACATTGACAACACATTCTTCCTCTTGCATTTTTCTTTTATTTTCATCACAGTCTGTGCTCAGCCTCTCACCTAATCTTCGCCAACCCGACCTTCCACTGAGTATATTAATCGTTCCTTGAAAAATTGGATATTCCATGTAATTTATAATCGACAACCAGTCAGAAAAATGATGTGGATTACTTAGTTGAACAAAATATATTTTAGTTAAAAGATATTTTAAATTTACTATTATTTAACCTTCCACTGAGTGTATTAATAGTTCCTTGAAAAATTGGATATACCATGTAATTTATAATCTACAGCCAGTCAGAAAAATGATGAGGATTACTTAGTTCAACAAAATATATTTTAGTTAAAAGATATTTTACTTTTACTATTATTTATTAATTTAACTTTTTTTCTCATAAATTTTGAACAATGCAATTCTAATTTTGCTTGTCGGTCATCAGTGTTGCAAAGCACTTGGAATCAGCCAATACAATGTTTTCATTTGTTTGGTGGATTATTGGATTCTACTGGGTATCAGCTGGGGGTCAAGAATTAGCCCAAGATTCTCCTCAGCTTTACTGGTTTGTCCTCTCAGTCTCTCTCATTCCTATTGTTCATATATCTATTATTATTTATTCATCTTTTGGAAAATCTGCTGATTTTTTTTTTTTTAGTTAAATACTTTTGACTGGATCTACATGTTTTGCAGGCTATGCATAATTTTCCTGGGTTTTGATGTTTTCTTTGTTGTTTTCTGTGTTGCACTGGCGTGTATCATTGGTATCGCTGTTTGCTGTTGCCTTCCATGTATCATTGCACTTCTATACGCAGTTGCAGACCAAGTAAGTCATGTTTGATATTTACCTGTTCTTGTTTCGAAGTCTGTAAAGCTATTGAATCTACTTTCTCATAAGCTCCAAATGGAAGCACTGTATTATTCGGTATAAAAATGGGTAGGAAGATGCTGAGCAGTAATGATCTTTGAAGTAACTTTGCAAATTTAACCATTTCAACATATATAATAATAATTTGTATAAATTTAATGCTGGAGTCTTTGCATTTGTAGAACACATGAATGGGCAGATTAAACATGTGTTAAATTGGATAAATGTTTGACAACGTTAACTAGTTTGACTTGCCCTACTACTGTAGTATTGTGTGCTGACTCAGTGAACATGACTCATTCGTAGAGTGTAGCAAAAGTATAATGGATATCATAGACACATAATCCTTATATTAGGGTGCTCTCACTAGGAACTCTATTTTTCTGCACACAGGAAACCCTTAGAGACTGTTTATAGATCTGCATTTTTCAGATTTTTCAGGGTTGTAGGCGAGGCAAATCATAGCATAAACATTATTTTCTCCTAAAATTAGAAGATGGCATCGGGTGTGTTGAAGGACTTTTCTGATGTAAAATTAGAAAAGATCAATAAGGGCTGTGTTTTAGGTGTCATAAGAAATATAGCTCAGATATGTGTGCCATGTAACTTGACTTTCTGTGACTTTGAAGTTGATTGTGAATGTACCACTTATGGACATGGTGAATGTTGTGTAGCATAGGACTGTTTACTGGGAGATTTTATTGTTATCTTATCTATTTATTTATTGGTATTTACTAATTGTCCTTGTCTGGGGAAAAAAAACAGGAAGGAGCATCAAAGGAAGACATTGAGCAGTTGTCAAAATTTAAATTCCGGAAAGTTGAAAGCAATGAGAAACTTACCGGAACTATACAAGGACCTGTTGGAGGAATAATGACTGAATGCCAGGCTGAGTCACCTATCGAACATGTTCTTGCCGAGGAGGATGCGGTACGTCATAAATGTTTTCCAATTGGTTTTATTGCTCTGTCTCTTAATGTATATTGGGCCTGTTTGGGAAAATTTTGACATAAGCATTTGTAGTTGAGAAAAAGTAGGAAAAAATGAAATAAGTTTTTATAAGCTAATCTGTAGAAACTTTCATATTAACTTCTCTAAAAGAAGGTTTTTAATTTATATACGAGTTAATTTTAATTTACAAAGAAATTTATTTCATCTTTTCTTTTTCTTCTAAATGTGTTTATGGAGAAATTTACCGATCAGACTAATTGTTTTTATATATTTCAAACGGAAATCCCTGTTTCAAAGAAACACTTTGTTGCATACTGTTTTTCAGTGTTACTATCACAGTTTTGATATGTAGAATACAAATTTGTCTTCTGATCACATACTGCAATTTGTAAATATGTTGTTTGTATGTGTGCTTGACTTGGATGGAGTATGTTCACCATTGAATAAACCATCTATTTACATCACTAAAATATTGCTTTCTCTCCTAAATATAGGTAATCCTCAAACAAAATATTAAAAATCATAATAAATAGTCCCCCAACTATTGGAAAATCCATTAAATTGATCCCTAACCTTAGTAAAATATACTAGTTTAATTCATTCAAACTTATGGAATTACTTATGCTATTCTATTACCTTACATTGTGTTTGGATGGAGAGGAAATTGAAATGCATGATATTTGAATTACTTGCAGTTGAATTATTTTCATTTTTTATATTGGATAGAGTAATTAAAATATCTTACATTTCAATTTTCTTGTTTGAATAAAGTAATTGAATTTCTCTTTTAGGATAAAATTTCATTTCACAACTATTGATTTTAAAATATAAAATTTTAAAATTAAACTTTACAAAAAAACATATTAGTCAAATTTAAATATTCAAATAATATTTAGCAATTTCTTTTTCAATATATATGTGTATAAAGAGAAAGCGACTAGTTGTAGAATTTCAAATTCCGTTGTTTAGTTATTTGAAATACCTTCTAAAAATTTCCTAAATTTCAATTTTCTTTTAACTTTATTATCCAAACAAACTCCTTCTACTCCGAAGAATTTTTAATTCACCAGATAAATGAATTACTCTTTTAAATTACCTCATCCAAACACACTATTAGGGACTATACAGGAGAGAGAGTAATACTTCAAAAGAACTAAATTGATGGTTTCTTCTCTACTATAGCGTTATAAACATAACGAAATTGACATAATGGTTTTAGTGCCTGCTTAGATAATTTTGTGGCTGGAAATAATGGCTGCAGCATCAGTCACTACCATTCTGAAACTTTTCCTTTCTTTTCATATAGGAATGTTGCATCTGCCTTTCCTCTTATGACGATGGGGTTGAGTTAAGAGAACTTCCTTGTGGTCACCATTTTCACTGTGTCTGTGTGGATAAGTGGCTGTATATTAATGCCACTTGCCCTCTCTGCAAGTACAACATCTTAAAAAGTAGCAACCTCAGTCAAGAGGAAGTGTAGAAGATTGATGTCAGGAAAGTTTTTAGGGGCCATGTTGAGGAATCTGCATACTTTTGATTCACAGTATAACAAACAGCACAGCTTGCTAAATATACTTTGACATAGTCCTATACAGTTGCTGCTGCTGTGTTCTGTTATCATGCATCGATAGCTGTTTTGAATATTTGTAGTTATTGCGGCTTCTAACTGGCTGTGTATATCAGTGTTCTTCAGTGCATACCGGCTATAACTATATTCAGAGGCAATTTGGTTGTCATTGTTGTAGTGGTTTATATGGTCATCATTGGTATTGTTGTAGTGGTTTATATGGTCATCATTGGTTTGTCATGTCTCACAAAGTACATGTTACGAAAATGTTTACTCCAACTCCCTCGTATGTTTCACTTGTCAACTTTGTTATACCTTGTGTTTGTTTGAGTGTAAACAGAGAAAGAAAACGAAAAAAGAGAAATAGGATGATAATTAATAATTATATATTCATGGAGTGTATATATTTAGTGAAAGACATACAATAAAAATATGATGCAATAAGAAATTAATTTTCACTTTACATTAAAGAAATTAATATAATTGTATTTTAAATAGTTTCTTTTATTTGTAATTTTTTTCTCCTTATATTCATATATGTTGTTATATATAAGATATGTGCCAATTCTTAATTTTCAGTTTGCAGCCATATTCAAAGATTATTCATCATATTTGGACCGATTTAATGTGCGGTTAAAATAATTGTGAAATTGATTTATTATTAGTCTAAAGACTTAATAAATTTCAATTTTGATTTGTTATTAGCTCAATTATGCTCGATTTTTATTAATTTAAAGAGTTAATAGATCAATCTCAATTTGTTATTAGTCTAAAAGACTAATGGGTATCGATCTCGTTATTTGTCTAAAGAGCTAATAGAATAGATCTTGACTTGTCTAAACTCTGATTTATTATTAATTTTTTATTATTTTGATACTTTTAATTTATTTTAAAATGTTAATATTAAGAATATAATCGAGTAGATTAAAATCATTATTGATTATGAGTTGAATAACGTGGACTCTCACTTATATTTCTTCCACTTAGATCTCAGAAGCATTCTATAGTGCGAAGACCGATGAACCCTTCAGAGTCCCTTTTTCTACCAATAAGTACAGAAATCTCTTATCTTGCAAGAAACCAAAATTTTTCGTTCTTTCCCCGAAGCTACTAGTACTCAATTCTGAGCTTAGATAAGAGTAACTCCCAAACAAAATATTAGCAGTGTATATCTTTTCATGTTCACTTTCACAACTGTAACAAAAGTTAAATGTATAATTACTTTTTTTCATTCTTGTTTTTCTTTTTCCCATTTTTCACACTGTTTATCTTTGGTTGCTCACCATTTTTCGTTAAATAAAGCTTTTGACTGTGGACGCACCAAATTTTCCGCGTCGTTGCGGCGCTTACAATCTTATCTGTAATTTAACAATTTTAGGATTAATAATTAGATGTCTGCATCGTGCCCTCTGTATCCGCCGTTTGTATCATTGTCGTATTTATCTTTTAGGAAATGCTAAGGACTCCAATTGTCAACCTCAATTCCACGCTCCATTATTATACTTGTCTACTGTCACAACTGCAAATGCATATATAATTATAAATTATAAAATAATGAGGGAGAAAAATGCTTAAGTGATTGTGGAAAACAATTTCCAAATGCTAATGATATTACATTCTGAAGAGGATCTTTATAATTTCTTCTTCAGAAATATGCTTATAAAGCTGGATTTGGAGTTCGAAAAATTAGCCCCAAGTAAGCCAACTATTACTCACTTAGATGTTCTAAAGGAAGTAAATATGTTTGCATGAATAGTTTATCAACGTTCAGACTGTCCAGTAGAAATGATTGTTTGGTATTTTTGTGATTGTTCATGCAAGTGGAAAATGTATCATTGTGTTAATCTAGAACACAATCATACTTTTAAATACAAAAAGGTCATGATTTCACCTATTTATAAGAACATCAACAATTGTTCTAAAAGAATATCTTAGATAAATGATTGCGCACGAATTTTTACTGTAACATGGATGATGAAGGTTATTGTCAAAGAAATTTATGATTGATTAAAGATGAAAATCTTTAATCCTCTGGAATGAAAATGTTAGAAGAAATAAAATAAAAATCTCTCTGTAACGAAAGATGCAAATAAAGTATACAAATGAAACACAAATTATTAAAACACATACAATAGTAATACACTGCACATGAAGTTTAAAAAGATACAGGTTTACACGCCACCTATACACGTGACATTGCTTAGCCAAGTTGCGATGGCAGATACGAGTCATTGACATTGACCTCCAAAACCCAATTCCAGAACGAGATGAGTTCCACATTTTTCATTAATTTTTTTTATTGTTTAAAACTAAAACTAAAAGAAAATTAAAAATCCGTCTCCATGTTGGAGTGTGCAGTTGCGGTTGTGGGAGCGGTGGTGGTGGCAAATTTGCGAAGCGCTGTGACGGGAATCCCAATGACAGGTTGACACGTGTGGGGATGGGGCGGGTAGAGGGAGCCCTGGAAGCGGAGGGAAAGGTTGAGGACGAGGTGGGTCCTGGAACCGTCTTTTGCCCGTAGCCGGTAACTGAGGTAGCGTAGGGAGTGAGAGGGTGGGAAGGCAATGTCGGAGGGCGGAATCAGACACCATCCGAGGAGCGTGGGCCCCACAAAGCGACGGTTGTTGTAGAGGTGGAGGTGGAGGCGCGAATATATGTCGGAAAAGAAGGTTGGATCGAGTGGAACGCGGAAGACGTGGTCCCCTGTTCCTCCTCCGTCGTAGTGGTAGAGGAGGTGTGCGGGGAGCTTGGTGAGAGTGAAGAAGGGTCTGATGCGGTTGAAGTAGGAAGAGTGTTGGTTGAGACCTTCAGTGGACACCACAGTGATCTCCAACGTTGTCATGGCGAGAGAGAGAAGAATGAGTGAATAATGAGAGTGATAATGAAAAGTGGCGGTTACGTTGTTATGATGTGAGTGATTTAGGGGAAGTGTTTGGTTTGTGAGGAATTCGGTGGGTGGTAGTGGTGGAATTTTTTTGAACCTCTGTAACCTCACCCTGGAAAGCTAGTAGAAAAACACTGTGGAAAATTTGATTTCCCGCTTTCACAAGTCAATCATCAGGTTTCTTCTTATCTTACGTGGTTTAGAGAAGAATAAAAAGTATTCAATTTTGTTCCCTATTTCTGGAAAATACCCTAAATTGTGAGTGTTTCCAAAATTGATGTTCATGCCACTTGCTATTTCTTTCCGTGCTCTTCCATGTCAACTCATCTATTTTGTTCCAAGTGTGAAATCACTTTACTATAGGGTGATAAGATGCAAATGAGCGTGGTGGTTTTCTATATTATTGATCAAAGTGCAGGTATGATCATAAAACAGTGTGTTTCAGCTTTTGTGTATTTTTTATAGGTTTTTTTGGTAAAAGTATAATTTTTGTAGTTGATAATAATAATATGCAAAGTCTATATTTTTGTAGGCTATGGACGTGTTGCAATAAAAGTCATGGTAAACATTTTCCACTTGCTATACCACAACAAAAACGTAAACAACAAACTCGACTTTCAAAAATACTATTTTCCAATTATGAAACTAAATCCTTTTAATTGTATATTTTATAAAAGAAAATAACTAAAAGTCGGAGCTCAATTTTCAAATCGGAAGATTAGAAGATCCCACTCATACTCCAAACAGTAACGAGTTTGGAAGCTCATGAGATACTGTCATCTTTGCTCGCACTTCTAGAGTGTGAACCCTGCATAAATAGAAGACAAAGTTCACCAAATTTCAACTACCTGCCTTACTAAATGCAAAACAAGCTCATGAGATACTGTCATCTTTGCTCACACTTCTAGAGTGTGAACCCTGCATAAATAGAAGACAAAGTTCACCAAATTTCAACTACCTGCCTTACTAAATGCAAAACAAACAAGGTCGACTCATTACCAAATTTACATGGAACTCAACCAAAGCCACAAATTATCCTTATGCTGTTGATACAGTGAAGATCCTATTTCTAAATGGATCAGTTCAGAAGGTTTCAAAAAACTAAAATTTGTAGCAAGGCCAAAAATCTATAATTTAGGAACAAATTGGGTCCCAGATCAAGTTTTATAGTGAAGAACTACAGTTTACCACTCGGGATGAGACAAAACTTGGAAGGATCTCAAACATATCCTACATACTATATCATACATACTGGATACATTTCTATGGCAGCCAAAATCTCCATAAACTTACAAATCAAATCTTTGAAAAATAATTAGCTCATCCAACTCAAGAAGCAGTTTACATGTGTTGGAAAGATTGCCTGTTGCTCCAAGGACCTATCAATAAAACTCACCATTTGCCGGCTTAAGTTAACCTGTTGCTCCAGCAAGTACCTATAAACAAAACTTGCCTTAAGGATATGCGAGTTTGGGCATCAGACTTTCAACCCAAGGGAGCAAATGAAGCAGGCAAATCTTACAAACTGGGTTCAAAAGGACAATCCAAATGCAAAAAACCAAAAAGAAAACCAAAAAGGTAGGGCAAATCATAGTTGCACATTGAGTAGTGAAAATTTCAAAGAATTTTGAACTTTTGATGAACTGGGTTTGCAATAGAAGAACTAAACAAAAAGAGTGGAGTATTGATCACTTAGTTAATCAAGCCTCTAGACTAAAGAGAAGTTGATGATTATCTATCTTTTTTTCTATTTTTTCTTATTTTGCATCTAAAAAACAAACATGAGAATAGTTTAGCTAATGTATTCATCTCGCAATAAAAAATGATAAAGGTAGAACAATAGATGTATTAATCTATCAAACATACCACTATGACTCAATGCCCACTATGACTCAATGAGAATTTAGATCTTAATATTTTAAGCAAACTCAGTGATCATTCAATTCTTTTCAACTGTTTAATTCATCTTTTATTCAACAATCACAATCTTCTAAGTTACTAACTGGACAATTATACTGATCTTATGATTCATTCGGCTAATTAGTTGCAGTAGATATCTAAACTGTCCTGTTGGTATCAATATGTGCATTGCACAGATAGTTAGACTACATACAGAGTAAAACAGAAAATAAGAGCACATAAATATACATGTCCTTATATTCTAATCATATCAAATCAATAAAATAATGGCTTGAGAAAGAAAATAGAAATAATATAGGATACATAAATAGAAATGAGCAATCAGCTAATTAACAACAAATGGGTGAATAGTAATGAAATACTACAGATAAAAAAAATGATTTCCTATGCACATACCACCCTGAAGCACAATAGCAGGCTCTGTCACTAATATAAAATGTATTAATTACATATGTAAACGCTACCATCCACATAAAATGATCAGGAATGATAATCAACAAATATAGACAAATTACTATAATTATATACATGGTGGAAGCTTACCAGTAGTTGGAGACCCTGGGAACTAAAGTGAGTGGAACTCGAAACTTCATAATCAGCACCAATGCATAAAGTGGAAGTTTACAAGTGAAGCAAACTAGATTGATTCTTAGATTTCCATAACGAAATGAAACTAAAGTACCAAAGGTAAAGGAAGAATGAAAGATCTTTCTAAAACAATTAGATCCTGTATAAAACAATCAATTACGATGACATAGTTAATATAGAAGGCAAAGAAAGTTCAGTGAGGCATTTCATTTGTAGAATTGTAAAATCATGATAAAGTTTGCATTAATAATCATGTATGTGCTTGGCGAAAGGTCAATTCATCAAGAGCATAACAGTCAGGAAATAAAGAAAATATGACAAAATAAAAGTTGCATCAAATTGTGACTTACTCATTGTTTACAAAATAAATTACTTTTTATTCATTTAACACTGACAACAATTAAGAGCATAACAATTAAGCTATAACCAATTCCATAATTTCTTTTCGTGAACAAAGCCTACCTAAGTAAGAAAGTGTCTATATCCCTGGTCACAAAACAGAAATGGCTCCAGAAGAACGAGAGCTCTCCCACACTTCAATCCCCTCAACATCCTCTCTACTAACAAACAACCTATCTCCACCACCTTCAATCTTCTTTATAATCCCTCTCTCTGAATCCTCTCTTTTATCCACAAAATTCCTCCTATAAAACCCTTCAGCATCACTCTCATTCTCACTTCTTACAACAACATTTTCCCTTTGTTCCACCCTTGACCAAACCTCCAACCCACCATCTCTAGACACAAACACTTGTCCCCTGTAACAATGAATCACACTATTCCTCACTTCACCACAACTCACCAAGCTAGCATTCTTCTCTTTTAGATAAATCCAAGGATCATCCTTCAAAAACCGCATATCCGCCATAGCCAAATCTCCCGACTTAGAACATAACTTGAAAAGCAACAACCCCTCAAGGTCAGCCTCCACGTCAGCAAACGAATCCCCGAACCTGCTGCTCCGTCCCGAACCACCAGGCTCGTTCGTCTCCCAAACCACCTCCCCGGACCTCGGGTCCCACAATCGGACATAGCCTGAAAAACCGAAAGCGCCACCGGTGACCGCACTACCAACGAGAACTCCAGTCGCCGGAATCCAGGTCAGCTTCGCGGGAACCATGTTCTTCGCCTGGTTCCCCGACTGCCGAGCAAACTGATTCACGATCCGAAGATTTGACTTATCCACTTCAAGGATGCAATTCTCTCTGTGAGGACAATCGAATGAAGCGAAAACGGAATTCTCCGAAGCGGTTATAGCGTTGACGTGCGCCTTGAAGATTCGCGGATCCAGGGGATCAGTCCAGTGGACCGACCCGACGTGGCGGCTGCCGGAGAAGTTGTAGAAGTGAAGGCCGGCGTCGGACATGGACCCGACAGCGGCGATTTCGGGCCAGACGAGGCAGATGGAGTCGATTTCGTCGAGGTGAGTGCGGATGGTGCCGGAATGAGTGAGGTTTGAGTCGTAGCCGGAGATCTGGCCGCCATGGGCGATCCAAACGGCGCCTGAATCAGCGGCGGCGAAGGAGGAGGGGAGGCCCTCGGAGGCAGGGCGGATTGAGGCGGCTAAGGCGGCGTCGATACCGGAGAAGGGCGGCGGCGCGGTGGCAGCGCGGAGGTGCGCGTCGATGCCGTAGAAGAGGGCTTCGTCGGCGAGCTCTTGTTTGGAGAAGCGGCGCGCGGTGGAAGGAAGGTGTGAGGTGCGGAGGAGCGAGAGGAGGACGGAGAAGATCTCCGGGTCACGGTCGATGAAAACCGGGTTCGGGTCGGCCGAGCGCCGGTTGGAGAGGGCGAAGAGGAGCGAATCGGGGCCGCCGGAGCGGAGAGTGGAAATCGTTGTCTCGAAGTACTTTCCGCCGACGTTGAGCTTTATACGGTCGCCTGCAGTGTTGGATTCCAGTGAAGTGCTTTCTTCCTCCATCATCGAACAAGAAGAAGAGAAGAAGAAAAAACTAATCAGATTTTCTTCTGGTTTTTTCAACCCTTTCTGCTTAGTTGGGTTTTTATGTCAGATATAAGACATAAAACATGTGATTTCACAATTTGCATTTAAAATTATATTAAGAAAAAAATAAGTTTATATAATTAATGAAACTGTACTATTTTAAAGTAAATTTTAATAGGATTCCTATTTAATTTTTTATCATCAAAATAAAAGTATATTTTAATTTTGTTTCATGATAAAAATATACTTTAAGGTAAAATATGATACTGTTTAAATAATTGTTGGTTAAAAATGTTTCAGGATAAAAGTTAGCAAGCAACAAGTCCTACAATTATTGTAAACACATAACTATGTGTATTATAAAATATAATCTTATTTAAAACATTGTTAGGCAATGATTTTGAATTATCTCCTCTTAATAAATATTTAGAGTGTATTTGGGTGACAAATTTTTATAGGATATAAAATGTTTAATAATAAATTTTTTTATTTAGATAAACAACAATAAAAAATAATTAAGAGTGAAATTTGAAATTTTTTAAATTCTTTTTTAACAGATTATGTTTTTTCTCTTCTATTTAACCTCAATTCATAACATTATTGGATTGAGTTCATCCAAACATTATTTAAATTTGAATGTTGTGATCAGCTTTTAATAATTTTTAATTATATTAATAAAAATAAATAAATTAAAAGTTGATAGTGGGTTTTTTTTCAACATAGCTAGTGCTTTTTTTAGTTGGACTTAATTTGTTTTTCCTTCATCCATTAAAATGTTCAGTCAAAATTATTTCTCAAGAGATAGTGACAAAATCTATTTTTCAATAGAGAAAATTAATTAATATTAATTGAGATTCTTTAAATAATACTAATAAAATTATTTTTCCAACAATGTGAATCCGGATTTTTAATTAATTGACGTTCAATAAGCTATTTTCCTTCTTATATAATATCCAAATTAAGGTTACATGCTTTTAAACATTTTGGATTAGAGATTTTTCAAATGTCTATGATTTTCAGTTGACATATCTACTTTGTAGTATAATAAATTGGTGATATTTCTATCCGAAATATGTCATTGTAACATTGGCATTACCAGAATGAAACTTCACGCATTTGGCATTATCAAAATGAAATTTCACGTATTAATGAATGATATTATTTGTCAAAATATTTTTAAAAGATTATTTTGACAAATTGGTAGGTTTTGGCTAGCATTACATCATAATAATAATAATGTGTCTAGTGTTAGACACAGTAAATAGTATATACTTCATTAAAATTAGATCATGCATTTCTCATGTTTTTTTTTTATATTGGTATATTCGTTGTTTTAAGATATAATGTTACACGGACTTATTGAAATTTTATGTGTCTAAACTTTATTTACATCTTTTATATTTGTTTTTTCTGACCCTTATTTCAACTAATGTTCTTTAGGTCTTTATATACTCTATCCTGATAAGGTACTAGTTAATTAATATAGTTTTTTGTGAGAACAAAACATTCATTAATGATTTAGGCAAACATAGTTATATGACATTTTGTGCATTTATCATTGAGTTATATGTATATTTTTGACAAATGTCTATAACATACTTTCATGCTTCTACATTTTTTACTTAAATATTATTTTTTATCTTGTCGAAATCTTATGCATTATGTGATAGATGTATTTTTTTTCTAGTACATGTTTTATATTTTACATTATATATATATATATATATATATATATATATATATATATATATATATATATATGACACATCAAAATTGTCTTATTTGTTATAATTAAAACCTAGATGTTAATAATAATATTTATAAAATCAAAATTTATGTAATTTATAAGTTTTAATATATATATATATATATATATATATATATATATATATATATATATAATTTAACTCTTCTCTTAAAAAATAAAGCCATTAGGAATTCAAATAAAATAAATATTTTATACTTAATACAAATAAGTAAGGTGGACAATACAAATATAATGATTTACAAATTTATTATCTTCAAATATTTTATTGAAGGTAATATTTTTTTTTGCAATTTTTTTTGTCTTTTAAGTAAGTTTGTTAACGTTAAATCTCTTTACTATTATATCATATTGATGTAAATATGATATAAAACATAAAAAAAATCTTAAATTTATAAATTTTATATATGTAAATTCTTCGAAACAAATACAAATTATACTTGTAATTAAAAGATTTATTTCTCTCGAAGTAGAGATATATCTAAAAATTATATATTTAATAAAAAAAACCAAATCAACAAAATATTATAGACTTTATTAATATTTTAAGTTGTTTATTCGTAACTCGTTGATATGACTTTTTTTCTGTTAAACAAAACCCACATAAATAACCCTATAACATATAATATAGTATTAGAGACAATTTACATATAATTGTATTCTTTACACTTTTGATCCAAGTTCAGCCTTCAAATTGAAGTAAAACTTAATTCTGAACTCCTTATTTCTTAGACATTATAACCTTTCAAAATTCTTTTATCATATCTGACATCCATTATTGTTTTAATGAAAGATCAATCCAATTTATGCTTTCTTGTTTTTTTCTAAAAAAATTGACACACATAAAATTTTGTGAAAACAGATATTTTAATATCATTATTCATTTATAACACGTTATTCATTATCTTCATTTAATACCTGCTTTGTTAATAAATATTATATAAATAATAAAATAATAATATATAAAAGTGTCAAGTAAATGTATATAATGAAGAAGTACCACTCTTGTGGAAATATTTCTGTGGGTAATCTTTCTCTCCAACCAGCGGCTAAAACATTTTTGTCAACATATTAACAAAAAGTATATTGTGATAAGTATAAACCATTGAATAATTAGCTATGGATAATCTTTTAATAAAATAAACAATCATAGTGGGTTGCGGGATAGACCATACTGTAGCATTTTTCAAATAAAAAAAACCAGTTATAAAATAGTTCTGGCAGATTAAAATGAGAAAATGTTATTTTAAAATGTTATCTTTATTTAAGAACTGCATTATATCTAGTAATATTAGGATGTACATTTCAATCTCATCGGTAAATGTGTAATGATTTTTGTTTGACTTAAAATTCTATGCATTATTATAAAAGGTTAAACTTAAGTTCATGTTACATGTAGTAGCAAACTGGAAATACCATGTTATAAAATTAGTACACTTTTCAAGGGGAGGAAGTATTTATAACCCCTTCAACTTTACTTCTGTTAAATAAACATCAATTTTGTTTTAATTATTTTTAAAGTTTATTAATTTTTGTAAATAGATAATTAAAATTTTAATTTTATTCTAATTAAATTTTAAATTTATCAATTTTGTATAAATATTTTTTCCTAGAGTCAATTAGTTACATTAAATTCCAATAATTCATTACCTTTTATAATGAATTATTATAAAAACAATGTTTTAAAATAAAATTTATTTTTTAATTCTAAATTTTATTATGTTTTAATGTTTATAAACAATTATACAGTATATATTAAAAACTGTAGACTTTTATTATAATTATTTTTAAAATAATATTTTTTCTATATTTTAAATATGTAAGTATTTGTTGGCAATATAATTTATTTTTTTCAAATTTAATGTGTAAATAATTTTTTATTGCGATGTTGAAGCTTTTGCATTCGTAAACTCTCTTGAATTATTTTACTTAAAGAAAAAAGAAACTTACATTATTAGTGTCTTATTTCTAGGGGTTATCTTTCTCTACCTAGAATGTTTGTGTGTAGGTAAGATGAAGGAGGGGCGCTATCTTACACTCGTAAAGTCAAAAATAATCACTTCACGTGCTAAAATATTAATATTTTAATTAATTTTCTTTTATTTTGTATTTTAAAATATCAATATATATTGTTCTATTATCAAAATAATTGTTAAGTGAGTGTAACTTTTTCGATGAGTGTCAATCACCATCTTTGTAGTCTTTTCGTCCATCTTCTTTGAAAAAGTGTAAGGTATTCATATTTATTTTGAAGTTTTAGTTTACAAAATTAAAAAATGTATTTTAGACTAGATAATTTAAAATATATTTATATTTAAAATATATTATTAATTATGTAATCTAAAAATATATTTTAAATTATATATAATCTATAATATATTTATAAATTTAAAAATGTTTTTCAGATTATGTATTTTAAAAATATATCTAGAATGTATTTTTAAATTAAACAATTTAAACAATTCATTTTTAAATTACATAATTATGAATATGTTTTAAAATTATATGTATATATTATATTTAACAATATATAATTCAAAATATATTTTTACATTTAAAAGTATTTTTTAAATAGTACAATCTTGAACATAAATATATTTTTGATTGTATAAATTAAAATTCATTTTTTAAATTTAGGATTGAAGAATCTGAAATAATTTTTTAAATTAGTAATTTGAAATACTTTTAATCTATAGACAATTTAGTATTTTTCTCCCATACCTGTACATGTACACGAAAAAAAATGTTGGGGTGCTAATAGAAGTTGTAGTGAACCTAGCTTTTAAGAAATACATTAGGAGCCCAAGTATCATCTCAAGCTTTTGGATTGAAAACTGAATATAAGACTTATTCTTCTTGCACCTCCAAGTATTTTTTCATGTACCTCCAAATTTTCACAAACTTCCAAAAATATTCTTTATATTTTATTATGCAGACTATTTTAACTTCATATACTCTTCCACACTTTCATTCTCTTTTACCTCTATTTACTGTAGCCCCACCTCCAACCATTTTGCACCTCCATATTTGAAAAATTTAGGACACCACAAATATTTCAAATGGCCATTTACACAACCCTTTATCTTGGCGATTATGTTAAGCACATCGGTCAATGTTTCAAAGGGAGAAGTTTGTATCAAAAAAAAGGGGACAACTTGTTTTAGTTACAGAATGAAGAATTTTTAAAAATTTCAAACTTCAAAGTATTTTTTTTTCTCTCGTAAAAAAGGTTAGTTTCATAGGTGAAGTTAAAAATTTATGAATATTGGAAAAAAAATTTAAAAATAACATATAAAAGAAAAAAAATTGAAATACTATAACTTGAACTACTAATTTTCTAATCAATTGTTATTAGATCAATCGTATACCTGTCATTTATAATTTAATTAAAATAATTAAAAATCCGATAAATTGTAGTAATTTAGCACACAACTTCTCACTTCACCAAATGTAATAAAAATTTGCAATCACATTACTGCGAACAAATATTTTAACATGTAAATAAAATCTTGTTTTTTATTTTCATAAAATCTTGTTTTTTATTTTCATAAAACCTTTACAAGTTACCACGAAGAAATATTTTAAATCAAAAAGTAAAAAAAAAAAACCATTAATGGACAAAAGGAAATATAAATATGATAAAATTAACTATATATATTGATTGAAATTCCCAATACCCTACTTCCAATGTATCGTTTGAAATTTCAATCACCACATTAAAAAAAAAAAGTTAAGAATTAAGGCCATGACAAGATGTCATTTCTTTCTGAGTTTTAATAATCGTTAAACTTATGAGATAATAACACCCATCATGAATTTGAAAAACTACAGCACATTCCATAATTACGAAGCTTACTCACCGGTCCGAATGATGGAAACATATCAATACATGAATAAATTCGAAAATTTAATAATGTTAAATACATATATGTACATACATATTACGCTCTATCGCACAAATGTCCCTTAAAAAAAATAAAAAAAAAGAGAGGCACAAATGTTCCTTAAATAAAAAAAAGACAAAATGCTTTAGGGGCTGCCCTTTCTCTTGTCTCACTTCGAGGCGTTCATTACCTTTTACAACATGTGCTATCAAGAACTATTTCTCAAGATTAAGAGGTTTGGTGCTTGGGCAAGTTGACTTTCACAATTTGGTTCATGGCGGAGAGTTGAATTACGCGGAACAACAAACCCCCTTTCCAGATGCAACTTTCACTACAAACAAGGCCAATTCACGTGCCATCCCAATGGTAGCGTCTCAGCACTGATAGTGGCAGCAAGCAGATGTGGTCTTGCAGCTTTAGCTTAGTGTATGCCTTTAATGTGCATGTGCATAGAGTGCCCGCCCAAGTCACGTGCCTTATGTCATTTTACCAAATTAGTAGAAAGAGTTAGAAGGAAGGCGCATTATTTCCCAAGCTCCAGCCAACGCCCATCCTGATCATCCGACTCATCAGCATCAAGCGGTTCAGATTTGACATCTGGCCCGCCATCTGGTTCTTGGGACGATGGAGTCTGAGTTTGAGTTTGCATTTGATTCTGTTCTTCTCCCTCCGGTTCCGTTTCAGATTCTGTCCTACACCGTTTCAGTCCAATAGAAACCCCGAATAATCTAGGAACCTCTGCCTCCACCGCATTCGCCGTTGTACATGGCACGAAGCCGGCAACGCCACCAACATGCACGGCGTCATCAGCTGACGAAACATGCTTCGCAGGCAAAAGATCCAAAGCCTTCCCTTCCGGCACAGGCAAGGTTCTCACGGCACTGGCGGACGATTCTAACCGCTGTCGGCTAAAACCAGAACCGTAATTCGTCATCAAAGTCAATATGTTATTACACAAACTCTTCAACTGAGTTAACTCGTGATTCAATTGATCATTCTCTTTTCTAAGCCGTTCATTTTCTTCAAAGAGCTCGGGAGCAGTGGTGCAACTCGTCGTGCGGTGAAGTGTATTATTATTATTGCCAGCAATAGGAGAAGAGTTCGAAGATAATACCTGTTCATCGCCGGAAGTAGTTGGAGACACTGCTCTGATTGCCGGTGCCGGCACAGCCACCGTTACAGTATTGGCCGTGACTACTGACGGTGACGCAGTTGGCGGCACCGGTATTATTTTCCGGCGTTGTATGTCGCGAAGCAGAGTTCTCTCACCTCGCCGGAAACAGTCGTTAGCGAATTCCCAACGGTCAGGGACAACCTTCCGAAATCCCTGCACATAACACCAAGTAATTCATCTGAGAAATATTCCATAATAGAGGGAAATAAATAAATGAGCTCGCCGTGCAGTGGTTACATAGGTGTTTAGCTGACGGACAAAACTGGAAAAGTTGTTGTGCTTGAAGTACTTCGGAAGCAAATCACGTGCAAATTCCGCCGGCCTCCAAACGATGAAACTCGTGCCATCTTCGTTCCAGGAGATTAGGTCATCCGCGGAGGGATCATCCACCAGCTGGTACGTCTTGGTCAGAAACGGCGTCGGAATGGATCTCTGCGACTCCGCCGGCGCTGATTCACCGGTTTGCTCCACCGGTAATGGCGCCATCATTTGCTCCGCTGCCAGATCTGGAACTGCAAGCTTGCTAAGCTGCCTAATCCCTTACCTGCGCTCCATAACCCGCTTCTAAAATAAACTAGTTGTTCTAGATGTATCAATTTAGTACTTAACTAATACACAGTTATTTTGACAAGGTAAACTACATCTACCAGAAAGTCTAGAACCTGGTTCCTCTTTATATTATCCACAAAGCATAAGGTGAAAGAAAATAATACAAAAAAAGAATAATTACTATATGCGATATTATTAGGTTACCTTGATCTGTCTGATAGAGATGTAATGAAAACCAATTCCGTCACCCGCCCAACGGCGAAGCAGAAAGACAGTCGGAAGCGGAAAAATCAAAGGTTGAGAGAGAAAGGGAGAAAGAGAGGGAGAGAGAGAGGGGGATGGTAGGTTCTAATTGTTTCTAGAAGTTTCGGATGGGAGAGTTAATTGATGGTGAGGATAGGAAAGAAAAAAAGGGGGCGTTCGTGGGTTCGAGAATGAAAGGGAAATTAGAAAAAGGCGAAAATAAAAAAGAGAGGTGGGGCCCGCAAGAAATAGGAGTGAGAAAAGAAGACGCTAGAAGAGGATGGCAATGGTTACTTGGTGGAGCTGTGATCCAGCCGCTACTGCGTCCGAATATGGCTTTCAACCGTTGCTTTGTCCACTTTCCAGAACCTTCATCGTCCTTCATTCCTCTTTGTCATTCTTTTTTTTTTTTAATTTTTCTACTGTTCATTAATTTTGTCCAAGGTTATCATGCCTTATCTCATTAACACGTGTTCCAATGTTTACTGTGCTAGCTGGGCCCACATCACTCTCATTCCCAGCTGCTTTGTAAGTGTGTGTCTTTTTTTTTTTTTTTTTTTTT
>Ga0209489_105651_pt1 | contig 21356 bp, 14 predicted proteins | sample SiratrowhiteBW_FD_187527 | JGI IMG/M metagenome (GOLD analysis project Ga0209489, IMG submission 187527) | Root nodule microbial communities of legume samples collected from California, USA - Siratro white BW (SPAdes) (version 2) | ecosystem: Host-associated > Plants > Roots > Nodule | place...
TATATATATATATAGTCCATGTTAGACACGAGTGTATATATAATGCAAGTTTGATTATAATATATTCTTGAATGATTATAATACAAGACGAATCCTCAAATACAAATCAAGCAAAAGATTTGTCCATGTTAGACACGCATGTATATATAATGCAACTTTGATTATAATATATTCTTGAATGATTAATACATGACGAATCCTCAAATACAAATTTGATCTTCATGTGTCAAACAAAAGATTGTCCATGTTAGACACGCTTGTATATATAATACAAGTTTGATTATAATATATTCTTGAATGATTATAATACAAGACGAATCCTCAAATACAAATTTGATGTTCATGTGTTTAACATGGACAAAATATATATATATATATATATATATATATATGCCAAACAAAAGATTGACTATTCTTGAATGATCCATTAATTTGGCTAACATGGACGATGGAGTTTGTAGTTATTAAATTTTGGTTAAAATTTAATTCCCGCAATTAATTCAGTGGAGGATTTCTTTGGGGGCACCTACTTGAACAAGACATAAAGACATTTAATAAAACTTCATATATTTTATAACTTTGACTTTCATGTTAAATATATTAAGAATGTTTAGGCACATACACATTTTCCATATCAATATTTTTCCGTCAAAATTAATATTGACATTTTCTTCCTTACATTTAATAATAAAACACATTATTATATTAATTTATTGGTTATTATTATTCTAAATTCTTATCACATCATGACATACTTTTAAATTTTAACTCTCTCTTTGACTATTTTTAATTAATTTCCTATTAAAAAATTTGTTCTATATGTTCAATTTTTTTGTATTTTTCAAGTGAGTATCTATCGTTCGATTTTACCTTCAAGTCAAGTGACGTGGTTATTATGTTACATCATCATTGTTTATGCATAAAATATAAAAAAAATGACATAATAAAATTTGTGATCATTATTTATATATTTTTAATTCAATTTATGTTAGTTTATATTTGTAGTGATGGCAAATGTACTAGTCGCAAACATAACAAGTAATAAATATTGTTCTTTCTTAAAGGATTTGTGCAGTTACTAGTAAAAAAACCGATTTTACGACTGACGGCAATAAATTATTTTTAAATGAATAAAACTATATTATATTAAATAAAACTATGGAGTTGTTACCATAGTTTATTATAAAAAAACTAAAAAAGAAATGTCTGCTAACCAGATACGAAGTCGGGAGTCGATTACGTGTGAAAAAGTTATTAGCATTCCCACAACGTCCGTCCTAAGATGATACCTTTAATCAAATAAGAAAAATGAGTGTGGTTTTATAAAATGTTATTTTTTCCAAAAATAATAACAATAAAGATGCAAGTAAAGACAACTAAGAACAAAGAATTTTTTTATTTTATTTTTGGATCCTACAAAGATTGACCTTGGTCCTACGTATTTTCATGCATGATGAAAAATCAGAGTTTGTGTAATTCTAATTATAAAATTGTTTAATGTGGTGTAGGTATTTTTAGTTTTTAAAAATTTTATATTTTTATTAATTTTATAAGTAGATAGGGAAAGGGGACAAGTTTTTCGTACAAAAGTTTTTCTTTCTCATAGAGGTGTCCCTAACCCCATTCCTTTATACATTTCGATTTTTCATTTATTAGACCACTTATTTTATTTATGTTTCTTATTGTATACATGTATTTCATGATCATGATGCAAGGATTGATTGGAAAACCTCGGTGGATGGAAGTTAGACCTTGGAGATTTAAATGATTAAATTCAAGATGAGATAATATTGTATTATTAACCATGATGAAGCTGATTTATCTTAACTAGTCACTACTTTAGTGATCCAATTTGATAACATTTATTTTTATAATATTTTGGACCTAATTTTTATCATGAAATCAATTCTTTCTATACTTGAACCCTGTTTATTTTCTTATTTTATTAGGTTTTGTTAATAAATTAATTACTTGTGTTTGTAAATGGAAATTTACACTAATTCATATTATTTTGGCCAAAAAGTTGAGGAAGCATTGGATTTAGAAATAATAGGATTGAAACTCTTAAAAGAGGATATAGAAGAGGAAGTTGAAGTAGGACAACCAAGCCCGAAGCAACTAAAGTTGAGCCTAACCCCAAAAAGTTGAGCCTGACCAAAGTTAAGCTGACAACTAAATGCTGAATTCCGTCCAATTCTAATAAAGTTGAGTCGGGCGCAGTTGGGCCATGGACCTGCAGGAAAAGCTATACCCAACGCCATTGGAGTTGAGCTGGGCGTGAACGTCGTTCAAAATCTATTTGAAGAGTGTCTGTGTTAGGTTTTAGACACAAAGCCATAGGAGAAAAAAAGTCAATCTTGTTTGACAAGTTTAGGATTTTTGGGGTAATCTTCTTCTTTCACTATTCATCTTGTAAGTTTAGGGTTCTCATGTCTATGAGGAATTAAAGTTATTGTTGTTGGGGTTAAATGTAATATACCAAATTCTTATGTAATCAATATTGTGTTTATATATATGTCATTTCCTTTTGATGTCAGTATTTCAATTATGTGTTTAATGCTTGTTGTGTTGATTCACAACTTGACACTTGATTCTAAAAGTATTGGAAAATATTGTTACTAATCGGAATACCAAATGAAAGCTTATATATAGGAATAGAGAATGATTCATTTGTTGTCTTAAACCCTTGTTACTAAAGCAAGTCTTTTCTATATAGTTGATTAAGGGATTGACGGTTAATAGGAAAACTTAGACTCTTTCATATAAGGAATTAGGGTTTGGGTATTATTCTGGGTTGACATTGACATTAGTTAGGAAAAGAAGGAAATTGTTTTTATGCATAAGAGAGGTATGTGGAAGTCTAACCCTAGCAATATTCATATCATTAATCATTAACCTTATTATGTTATCTAAGATTTGATATAAAATTATAAAAATATTTAATTTACTTTCTTGTATAACTCATTCAAATTATAGAATTGTTATTTGGTCTAATTCTATTATAATTGTAATTATTGTTGTGTGTTTCATAAATTCATTGAGAGAAAATGATATATTTATTACTTGCTACATGAGCGACTTATGAAGTTATCATTGAACACAAAAAGTGTTAACACAAATCTTTCTAAAAGAAGTGAATTTAAATATCCTTATGACATGTTATAATTCTTATAATATGATATAATTTTTGTATGATATATCTCTCGCCCTCACTTTCTTGTTTTCTTTCTTGTTATACATAAACAAAATATCAATTTAAACATTTCAAAATAGATGGGCTTTTCCAAATTTCTTCACAACTGACATTTTAGCTTACTTCTTGGGAAATAATTTGAACACGAATGAAGTGGATAAGTCAGACACATTCGAAGGCATAAGAAATTTCACTTTGGCAATTACTACAATGTTTAACTAAGTGTGTAATGCAAATTTGAAGATAGAATGTAATAATGGAATTTGCAATATATAGTTCAATTGTATATTATCAAATTTTGAGATACTATATCAGTTAAATTCCGATCAAACTAATTAAACTTTTGAGTATTCTAAGCGTCAGACATGAGAATATAACCTTTTGTGCATAAAAATGAACAAGTCACTTGTTAGGCGATGATAGTGATCTATATTTAGATGAGAGCGTCAATCACCAGTTGGACAATGCATATGTTACGTTATTCTAAAAACTGAAATAGAAGTAACTAAAGTTGAGAACATTGAAAATTAATCTTCTTAGTATTCACTCCCTAATCAAAAAGTTAAAGTATTTTCGAACCTAGAAAATGAAAATAAATATATTATTTATTGTTGTGATCTTTATAAATAAAATATGTTTATCAATATTTAAAAAAAAAATTTGGACGTCACAACTAGTGGCATAAATTTAACTAAAACCTCGTTCAACACTCTAAAGAAGACATAATTTCGTAAGTTATAATATTCAGAAATTTGACTATGATAGAGTTTATTGATAAAAATAATTAACTAGCAGATATATTCCTAAATCTCTTGCTACAGGATAAGTACAGTAAATTCAGAACTGAATTTGTTATCCTAGATATGAGTAACACATGCCTAATTCTAACATATTAATTCATAATTTCTTAACTGTTTTAATCTAGTAATATGTTTCCAACAAACTCTTTGAATATTAGATCATATTTGTAAGTATAATGAAGTGATATAAGAAAAAGGTTGTCCTTGATTTGCACTTAAATTCAATTTGGTATGTTCAATAGTTATCTCTGCACTTTTTAATACATTAAAGTACAATTTAAATCCATTTAAAACACCAAAGAAAACTTAATGAACATCTTTTTCTATAAATCAAAATATAGAGCTATAATAGTTTTATAATAATTTGGTATGTTTATTATAATAATTACATAATATATAAAATAGTATTAAAAAACTAATTTCATGATGATAAAACTAAAATGAAACCTAAATTTATAGATTCATAACATGTATTATACTTACATTAAAATTTCAATAGTGTTTATCAATATTTATTAAGTATACGAGTAGAATAAAAAGAAAATGAGAAATATTTCAGGTTATTTTTTATTTTTTAAAAATTAGTAAAAATGTATCATTAAATATTTTTTAATTGATTTTTTTGTACCTATTTTCCAATTTTTAAGCCAATTTTGTGATTTTGTTTAATTAATTACCCAATAAGAGAAATTATTTAATATATTTACTTATTTTTAATGCTTAGCATATTTCCTTTAGAAAAAAAAAACTAAACCAATGATGAGACTCAACGATCAATCACGCGCTAGCAAACGCTACAAACCCGGCTGTTTTTCAACGAAGATGCTATTAGACACAGTCCAACCCTGCTCCTTCTGCACTTTCCCAACACCCATAGCCTCTCGCCAACATGGCCGATTCCAAGGTGGAAACCATTTCCCGATTAGCCCAATGGAGAATCGACAACTTCGGACCCTGCTCCTACAAAAAGTCCGACCCTTTCAAGCTCGGAATTTGGAACTGGTACACTCATCACATCACACACTATACTACTACTTTAATCAGTGCCTTGTGTTGTCAGTGATTGTGCCTGAATTGTTATCGTGTATGTATGGTGTTTGATGTATTGTCTCTTTTGCCCAGGTACATTTCCATAGAACGGAACAGGTACCTCTACATACACATCTTTCCTGAGCCTTCTCGGCTTTCTAAGGAACAGCCACCTGTGGCTCGCTTCATCCTACGAGTCTCCAACAACTCTGGCCCTACCCGCAAATTTTACATCTCCCCTGGTCTGTACCACCCTGCTACTCCCTTGTTCTCTCTCCTCTTTTATAGCCAAGGTTTTGAATTGGGGTTTTGGTTTTCTGTTATTAAATCTTAATGTTTAGACCAACATGGTTTGCGATATGGTTGTCAAATAACAAATGTATGTGGCTAGTGGTTCAATCGATTTACATGTGTCTATGAAATAACGTCAGTTGGGAGAAGGTAGCTTCTTAAATGAGTCTCTGATATGAAAGGTTACTATTTGACTATTGGCTGAAGATACCCTTGATACCCAAAAAATCTTAATATTGAGATACTGAGTGGTTATCTATTTCCATGTCGGTGAGTTTGGAATAACATGTTGGGAGAAGGCAGCTTCTTAAATGGGTTTTCAGACCGAAAGAATTAGTCTCTGATACATGGTTCTTGGCTGAAGATATTTTGGGTGCCATACAAAATCTTCATATAGAAGTACGGAGACTTTATTGATCATGTGAAAATATTTGATCCCACGTCTTGTGAGTATCCATGTGTGTATGGTTTGTGAGTGAAAGAGACGGAAGTTGGGGATGTTGATTCCGAGGAGATATGACAGAATATTTGATGGTGATTATACTTGTAGACTACGATCTTAGATTCTGATTTTCGTTACTCAATAGTTATTATTGTGTGGCTATTATCAAGAAATCGAGTCCTTGGTTGAGTAAGTTGAGACTCCCAAGATAAAAGAGGTAATGTTAATGTCTAGGAAACAAATAAACATTGAGTTGAAACCATGTGTATCTGAAACGTGGGTCTTTATTTATACTTACAGAAAGGAATTAATACATAAAATAAAGAAGATTTGATACCCTCTAATAACAAAGATATGATATAGAAATAAATAAAAATGTTCGTAATAATCCATGTATGATCTAGATATTCTTTATTATATAGTATCAACTTCTTATTTCTATAATTATAACACTCACCCTCTAGTTGGAGAATGTAAGTCGTAAGTGCCCAACTTGCTGTTAATATAATCGATCTTCAGTGCTCTTAGATTGGTGATGTCTCCAAACTCCAGATTTTCTCTTATGAAACGATAATCAAGCTCAATATGTTTGGTCCTGGAGACAATGTGTAATGTGCATAGTTGGCATATACGAGGTGCATTTGAGAACTTTCTTCAAATTTAATGTCTTTGAGGAGTTATGGTAGCCATATGAGCTCACAAGTGATTAATGTGATTGTACTATATTCTACTTCTCCACCTGATCATGCCACAACATTGTTTCTATTAGAATAGGTCATCTTAAATAGACTTTATTGAATACCAATGTCATTATAAATATGAGAACCTAAGAGAGGGAAATCAAGCTTTCTAATTTATTCTCTGTTCTTTTAGTACTTGAATCTATGGGCTCGACTATAGTGATACTTTTTCTCCGGTGGACAAAATGACTATTGTCAGACTTTTCCTTACCATGGCAGCCATTTGTCATTGGCCTCTTTATCAATTAGATAGTGTTATTCTGCAGGATTATCTAGAGGAAGTGGTCTACATGGAGCAACCTCCTGGCTTTGTTGTTCAGGGGGAGTCTACATGAAGCAAGCTCCTAGGTTTGCTCAGTGCAAGGTGTACTTTATGATGATTAAGGGAATACTCAAATCTTTAGATATTGTAATGCTGATTGGGCAGGATATTTTGTTTTCATTAAAGGAAATATTATCTCTTAGAAAAGCAAGGAACAAAAAATTGATCCGAAACACAAATAATTACGAGAAAGGTCCTGTAGCAAAAAATTGATTTTGGTTATGGTAGTTTTATCCTCATAAGCTTGATGTTTGCTTCCTAATTTTTGTATGATGAGGGCTAAATTCTGATTATGGTATCTGAAAGTTTTTTCCCCGTAAACATGATGTTTGCTTCCTAATTTTGGTATAATGAGGGTAAATTCTGATTATGGTATCTACTTTTGTACACATACACTCGTCACTTCTGTTTACCTACAAGAAATAGGGCTAAATTTGCATCACCACCTTAATATGGCAACTGTGAAGATTAAAATTACACTGACCTTTTCCAACTTCAAGATTGTATATTGAAATGCTGACACAGGTTTTCTCGTAACTTGTATGTGCTTAATGTTCAGTTCATGAAAGGGTGCTTAGGACAAGTGACGACTTTGTCTGGCCTGTTGATACTGCATTTCTTGGTCGCTTTGTTATTGATGTTGAATTTCTTGACCTGAAGGCCTGCTCTGGGAATGTGAGCCCCTGATTTTTATAATCATTACTATATTTATATGATATTGATGTGAATAATTAATTTTACAGTGTATCCCTAAAGCAAGAAGCACATTTTTTTCTAACCAATTGTATTGTCTGGAGGGATCCTTTGAACCTGTAATAGATTGTTGCTTTTCTAACCTTTGATAAATCTTTTGAACGACAGGGTGGAGTAACCAGATCTATATGGCCATCTGATGGAAAACTGCAAACTGTTGCAGCTCAAAGCACTCTTCGATGCCTGTCTCGCATGCTTGACGAGGCTATACATGCTGATCTCACCATCATCACTGCAGATGGTACTCTGAAGGCTCACAAGGCAGTTTTATCTGCTAGTTCTACTGTTTTCCATGGCTTGTATCTTGATAATGGTGATGAAGAAGATACATCTACGATCCACATGGAAGATATGTCTCAAGAATCCTGCAAGTCCCTTCTAAGTTACCTGTACGGTACCATAAAACAAGAAGATTTCTGGAACCACAGGCTTCCATTGCTTGGAGCAGCCAATAAATATGAGATTGGTGATCTCAAAGATGCGTGTGAGGAAAGCCTACTAGAGGATCTTAACTCAGGAAATGTTCTGGAGAGGCTAAATGACGCTTGGCTTTACCAGTTACACAACTTAAAGAAAGGGTGCTTCACATTCTTATTTGATTTTGGTAAGATATATGATGTTAGAGATGAAATAAATACCTTTTTCCAACATGCTGACAGGGAGCTAATGCAGGAGATGTTTCTGGAAGTGCTTACAATTTTGAAATAGGTTGCCATGAAACTCTTATCATCCTTGTGTCTGGAGCCTGTTGTATAGTCATGATTGGTTTAAACTTGTATTATACTATCTTATAATATGATGTGGATGTTACCAATATGCCCTTTTGAACAACCTAGCCATTAAAATGTCAAATGAGGGAGTACATTATTTTGTATATAATTGCAACTTGAGTTTGATTAGCTTTTTTATTTCTTTTCTGTTCACAAGTCAAATCTTTTCTTTAACCAGTATGCATTCCTAATCATTTTAATCGATTGATTCTTTTAATCCACTAAAATTATTGATAAACTGAATAATTGAGGGATTTAAGCAATATTTGAAAAGTCTAAAATACCTAGTTCATTTCTTAAGTAGTTAACGTTGTCTCTAGCCGGGGATTTAGTGAATAGATCAACTAGTTTGAGTGATTCAAAGGACTTCGAGGATTTCCTCCAAGAATGTGATTTTTCGAACAGAGAATATTTCCCTCAAAAAAATGTAAAAAATGTTTAGTATATCTAAGAAACAAAATTTTATAAGTTCTCTCTAAAATCTCATAAATTATAAAACATGTACTATTAGTTTTAACTGATTAAAATTTTGTTTTAATATGTTGATTTGTCTTAGTAAAATCAATGGATTATTTCAAATTTTCAATCCGATAAAACTTAATAGACAAAATGCATTCTAAATAAGCATGATTTTAGATTTTCGGTTAAGAATATTTTAACAAATTAAATTATCATTTTAATCTATCAAGATATCATAGTATTGGTACTAAAAGTGGTTGTATTTCAAATCATTAAATAATTCTAAATCCAAAAGTATATTAAATAAAACAAGAAAGTCAATGCTCACATTCGGCTTAAAATGCTGCATCGGACATCACTAGATTCTGTTACTATTTCAGTATTGTGCCCAACCTGCGCAAGGCCCATGTTTTTGTGTCGAGCACACAATGACTACATTCTAAACAATTAAATAACCCTAATTCCAGAAGTCTATTAAATAAAACACGAAAACCAACACTCACACCCGACTCAGAATGCTACACCGAGCACCACTGGATTCTTTTACTATTTCAATATTGAGTCCATCCTGTGCCAAGCCCATGTTTTTGTCTCGGGTGCCACCGCTTCTTCTTCCTTTTCTATTTTCTCCCAAGTGGGCTCATATGGTTGAATTGGGTTTAGCTTTATTTGCTTCTTTTTCTCACTTCTTCAAGACTTCAATACTAGTTCTTCTCATCCAATATTTTCCTAGTCAATCTCACCAAAAATAAATTGAATTAATTTCAAATCCTTATCTTGACTCTCACAATCAATTATTAATAAAAATACTTAAAATTGAGAATTAAACAAGTTCTAAGTGTAGAAATAGTTTACTTTTTATTTAAAACATATCAATAACATCATATAAATTTGCTCTATCATAAATGGTGTCTTAGGGTTGGAATTATAAGGGATGGATTGTCACCAACATGACCAAGTGTGTTAGTTGGAGGTCATTCCCATGTTGATCTAACAATAAGTGGTGACCACAATTTACTTATGTGATGACCTGTGTTTGACGCTTTGCACATTTGTCAGTTTTCAAAGTTTTTGCCATAGGGTTAGGAAGGATCATGGAGGGAATTCATGAAGTAGTTTAGTTGTTTTCTGAACATTGTACTTTTGTTTGTCCAATTCAACAAATGTACCCCAAATGGCTAACATGATTGGGATGAACATTGAGTTGTGTTTGCTTGTATGTAAGTGGTGTCCTGGGGTTGAAGTTGTAAGGTATGGATTGTCACCAACATCAACTGTTTCAAGAAGTTGGAGGTCATTTCCATGTTCACCTGAAAATAATTGGTGATCCCAATATTTCTTTGTGATGACCTATGTATGAGGTTTTGTACATTTCTTAGTTTTCAAAATCTTTTCCATAGGCTCAAGGAGGATCATTGGGGAGGTTACCTGGGTTGGTTTCTCTTTCAACGTTAGCAAGATGTTTGCTGGCTAACTTGGCTCTTCGTCATGTCCACAAGTAATGCATGTCCATCACTTTTTAATCTCCCTGCATAAGGTGACCAACTAATGTCTTAAACAATGCATGATTATGCAAACCGCATATGATCTTCAACACCCACCCTTCTCCATTTGAAACAAGTTTGCCCCTCAATTTGAAAGGACAACCACACATCCTTGAACTAGTTATAATGACGTCTACTTCATGCTTGTATTTCCAGTGACCACTCCGTTCACAACCTAATAATACAAATGTTTTCATTCCTTATTGTTTGTTTGCTTTGTTTGATCTAAGTATCACAATTACAAAACCAAGCCCAAACGCAATTCCATGAACCCATTCTAGTAAAGCATCTCGTGTTGGAAATACTCACAACAAAATACATTACATGATCATCATATGAAGTCTCCAAATTCTTATACAAATTACACAAAATCAATTTACCTCATTTGTAGTGAAATGACTAACCAAATCATGACCATCAAAGTTAAGTAATTCTAATTGTTCCAGATCCGACATTATATTAACTTCATCGGATATTCTTGTCCAAACATGGTCCTCCATCATAATTCACCCACGTTTACCAAAATGGAATGACCAACTAATTCAAAATTCACCAAAAGTCAAAATGGAAAAATTAACCTTTCGGATTGGCCTAAACTGAAAGTCAAAATATAACTTCTGAAATAAGCTATCACGAAAGAGAAATATAACTTCCAAATTATTTTGTTGCGGAAGGTAAATTTCTATTCTAAATTAGCCTAATCCGAAAGGTTAGTTTTGACTTTCGGAATAAGCTGTTTAAAGATAGAAATTTATCTTACGGAAGCTAAAACTTCTGTTTTGGAACAGCCTAATCCAGAAGCTTAATTTTGGCTTTCTAATTAAGCAGTTATGGAATAAAACTTTAGCTTCCGAAATACGATGTAAGAGGTGTTTTCCGAAATGAACTTCAGATTAGCCTATTCTAGAAACCAAATTCCTATTTCGAATTAGCCAAATTTGAAAGGTTATTTCCAAAAAAAAAAAAAATTAATCTAGAAAACAAATTCACAACCACCCAATCCAAACTTACGTTTGACGAAAACCTTCCACCAGTACCTCCCTACCGCCACCACTACACCAACAACAATCACGACCAATCTTTCACCCACAGTCGCTACACCACCACACTACGCCTAAAAAATGTAACTACAACTTCATTCACGCACCTCCATTTCACCTTTCTAAAACCTATACATCATTCTTAATAAGGACAATTTAGTCTTTTCAAAATGGACAGTTTGAGAAATTCAAAATTTATGGAAAGCAAAATCTTCCTGCACCCATCACTTTTGACCTGTACCACCATTTTCTAAAATTTCAAAAATACCCTTCAGATAAAAATAAGTTTTAAAAAATACTTTTTGAAAATATATTTTGGAAAATCTTTTCAATAATGCAAATTTTATATTCTAGAAAATACTTTTTGAAAATATTTTGAAAAACATTTTTCGAATGTAAAATTTATATTTTAAAAATTGTAAATATATTTGTGGAAAATATTTTCCACAATATAAATTTTATATTGTGAAAAATATTTTTCAGAACTTAAAGATGAGAATTGGAAGTTTTTGCCTCTAAATGGCGACTGATTCTTGAGGCACGTCCAAATTTTAAACAATTTCTGAAATTATCCTTCATATTTTATCAGAGACAATTATACCCTGCCAAAACCTACACCTCATTTTTTTCCAAAAATATAATTCACTTCCAAAATAGACAATTCTGGAAGCTATTTCTGGATCCGAAAATAACTTTCGGAATTGTCCATTCTAGAAATAAAAGTGTAACAAAAATAACTTATGAAATTGCACATTATGGAAGAGAAGGTGTAATAAGAATGACTTTCGAAACAAACAATTCCAAAAGTTGTTTCAGGATCTGAAAATTAACTTTCAAAATTGTCTGTTCCGGAACAAACTATTCTGGAATAGGCTGTTCCGGAACTAATTTTATGCTTTCGGAATAGTGCATTCCGGAAGTGATTTTAAAAAGTTTAAAATATTTCCGAAACAATTTATTCTAAAACATGGAAAATAACTTTCGGATTGATTTGTTCTGGAAGCATAAGTATTGGTTTCAAAATAGGTCATTCTAGAATCTGTTTTCCAAGTTTCAAAACAGATATTATGGAAGTTTTTTATTTTATTTTTTCAAAATCAAGCACCTTTATCTGTCACTTCCATGAACACAAGGATCTTTTTAAACAGGACAATTTCAAAACTTTTTAAAATTTAAAGGTACCTCAAAAGACAACACTTGGAGGTGCATGAAGAAGCAGTTCTAAATGGGATGAATTCTTCCTCCATGTCCATATACTCGTCTTGTACCTCCATACTCCATTTAAAAAGATTATTATGCCCTTAATTTAAAATTCAAAAAGGTAAGAATACCCTCCACCCCTTCTACCCCTTTCACTCCCTTCATCTCCTTCACCTCAACCAAACACCTCTACAACGCCCCAAGACAGCCACGTTGCTCCACCGCCATGCACCTCACCATGCCTCCCACTCACCTCTTTCCTCCCCTCGCCAGCGATCTCCTTCTCCACCATGACGCCTTCAGTCTCCACCGCGAGCCAACTGCCATAATCCCCATGCCATCATCACGTCCATCTCGTCATCAACGATACCACCGAACATGCCTCCGACCACCACCCTCCGCCAAATCCTCCTACACCCAGACCAACCAGCAACAAAAAAGGGAGAGAGAAGAAGAAAAGTGAAAGGATCCCTTCCGCATTCTCCTCTCCTTCATCGCCACCGCCAAGAACGCTATTCACTGTGCTTCACTATATGGAGGTGGAGGAACCAAACTGTGCTTCATCATGAACATCTTCCTCGTGTGCCTGCGTGAAACCATGGAAATCTCTTTGTGAACCGGACCCCCCATCCGGTTTACAATACCAAAAATTTGTAAACCGAATGGCCAATGGGTGGTTGCATCCAGTATGCAATTTAGCAAATCAAATGAGTGTTATCCAGTTTATTAAATTGCATACTAGATGCGGCCAACCATTGGCCATCTGGTTTACAAACTTTTTTGGTATTATAAACCGGATGAGATGTCATCCGATTTACATTTTATTTGCAAATATAAACCGGATGACACCTCATCCGATTTATATTTTATTTGGAAATGTAAACCGAATGACAACTCATCCAGTTTACAATTTTTTTAAAAAAAATTGAGCTGGATGAGATGCCATCCAATTTACATTTTATTTTGAAATGTAAATTAGATGACACTTTATATTGTTTACATATTTTTAGAAAAAAAGGTAAATCGAATGAGGTGTCATCTAGTTTACGTTTTATTTTGAAATATAAACTGAATGATATCTCATTCGGTTTACATTTTTTATTTTTGAAAAAATATTTATTTTAATCATTTCTACAAAGATAATTTTGGATTTTAAAATTTTATGAAAGTGCAGGACGACATTATGAGACGCAGGTAGAATTCGTCTTAAATGGGACTGATTCTTCCTACACCTCCATATTGTCTTCCTGTACCTCCATAGTAAATGTGAATTTACCATCTTACCCTTTTAAAAAGTTTTTAATTCCATCTTACCCTTTACCCCTTTCACTCAGCACCTCCATCTCTCACCCCTTTCATTCAGGACTAAGTTATGTCGTGTGCCACCACTTCCAAGGCAGCCACCATGCACCACCAAGCTGCACCTCCACCACTTCCAAGGCAACCATCTTGCGCCACCAAGTTGCACCTCCACCACCTCCAAGGCAGCCACCATGCGTCACCAAGCTTCTCCTCACGCCATGCATACACGGTGTCAACCACCGTGTGCCAACAACGTCCTCCAAGCTACATCTCCACCACCTCCAATGTGCAGCTCCTCATGCACCTCCAACGTGCACTTCCTTGCACCACATACCTTCACTACAAGCCACCATCATCAAGCCAAAACCCTTCCTCAAATATCAACCAAAACTCAACCCCAAGTCTTGCATGCCACCTTGCTGCACCACCTTGGCGCCATGCACCTCGCCACCACTAAGGTCCCACTTACAAACATAAGCCAAAACCCTTCCTCAAATATCAATCAAAACTCAACCCCAAGTCTTCCATGTCACCTTGCTGCACCACCTTGGCGCCATGTACTCGCCACCACTAAGGTCTCACTTACAAACATAGACCCACTAAATGTGACCCACATAAGTTCATCTTGTTAAGAGGTGTGCACACAACCAAATTTAGTTCAAAAACGGTTTACTGGATAATCGTACTTATTATGCCAAAGCAAGCATTATTCAAATCCAAAGGAGTATACAAACTTTTTCTAAATATAAATTCCATAGCTTTTCTATAATGTACAGGTTTTTATCTTTCAAAAGTAAAATTACAAGATTATTTAGATAGAAATTTAAAATTATTATATATAAAAATACACTCATAAACCTTCAAGTGCTAAATAAAGCTTTTGGAAAACTTCATGCTTGACATGGTACTATTCCCTATGATCACATGATCAACAGTTTGGTCCCTATTGTCCCCTGTTGTGTCAGTACAAAGAGCTACCTCTGATTGCAAGGAGCTGCTCTTAGTAAATTTTAGTTCCAATCTTCAAATTTTACTAATTTCATGTTTGAACCTCTTAAATTGCTTGCAAATAAAAAATAAAAAGTATCGTGGTCTGACAACATTTTCTCTGAAAACTTATCATTAAGAACACAAGAGGAAAGTATGAAAAAGAAGCTTATATGCCAATATATCAAAACGACAACTTTATAAGGCATTAACCAAAAGAAAACTGCATGATCTAACTCTAGAGCTGAGCTCGGCTTCTAATGCATTGTGGGTTACACAACCCGCAACATATTGTGTAACCCGTAATGCATTCGAATATATTGCAGGTTGTGTAACCCGTAATGCATTCAAAAACCTATAATACATTCAAATTTTCGAATGTATTACGAGTTACAAACCCGCAACTTATTTTGAAATTGAAATATGTTGTGGGTTATACAATTCGCAATTCATTGAAAAAAAAATTCAATTACAATTTGTATAATCTACAATAATGAAGATGCATGAAAAATTATTACAGATTGTATAATCCACAATGATAATATTTTTAAAATGTATTACGAATTGTGCATTCCGTAATTAATAAACGTACCTCTATAAATGTTGAACTGAGCATAGAACACTTCCAACAATAAAATATTTTTGTCTTTTCTTCATTTTAAAATGAGAATGTTAAAAATTATGGAGATGTAGGAAGAGAGTCTGGAGGGACTGCTTCTTCCTGCACCTCCATATCATCTTCCTGCACCTCCATAGTCTAGGCAAATTTACCGTTTAACCCTTTTTAAAACATTTCATACCCCATAATACCCTCCACCACCCTTCACATCCTTTCTTCCTCCACTTTGCCTGCTCCCCGTTCCAACTCCACTGCACCCGATTCGACGGCGGTTGCACCTCTCCCTCCACCTCCACCTCCACTGGCAGTGCTCGTATCCCAGTTTGCTAGTGCAGATCTACATTGAGTGCATCTTGGTTGCTGGTTGTTGGCTTGGTTCTCCATCATTGTTTTCCATTCACAGTTGGTGAAAATCGTAACCTACAAACTTCAACTTCCATCATTTTGGCACCCATTCAAGCAATTGAAAGGAAGGTAAGCATCATTGTAAGTTTAATTTTAGATTGTAGAGGTAGTTGTGGTGGATTGGTGGCGGAGGACGATGGTGGTCGACTTTTTTTTCACTGTCAAACTGTTCTACGGTTTGTACAAATCGTAAGTTATTCAAATTTTCTACTGTTCTACGGTTTGTACAAACCGCAGAAGAAAAAAAATTTGCTACTGTTCTACGATTTATACAAACCGCAGAACAGAAAAATATGTTTTACTGTTCTGCAATTTGTACAAACTGTAAAACAGTAGAAATTTTTTTTCTCTTCTATGGCTTGTACAAACCGCAGAACAGAAAAAAAATTTCTATTGTTCTACAGTTTGTACAAACTGCAGAAGAGAAATTTTGAATAACTTACGGTTTGTACAAACCGCAGAGACTCCAAATTTTGAATGTCTTACTATTTGTGTAATCCGCAATTGTAAGAATTGTAAGTTTATATGTATGGTTCATTTCAAGATTATGGCGAGGACTAGAGGAGGTTCATCTCAACATGAAATCGAGAGAGACCGACAGCCTCCATGAGGCAAGGGGATAGGCGTGATGGAGCTGGACTTGCTATTGTTCAAAATATTTGTCCTCATGATGATGCAGTAGGATTCCCAAGAGGTCCTTCTGATCCTTCTGTTTTGGTTAGTTATGTTGATCATGTTGCATATAGGTTGTGGGCTGGTGAGGTAAAATATTTGAAATTTTTTGTATTGTTTTGTTAGTTTAAATTTAATTTGGTACATAGCAATTATGAATATGTATTGTTTTATGGCTTTGTATAGGAACGGTGAGAACTGAAGTTGATCTCCCACAGTAGAAAATTAAATAAATTTGGCATTCCTCGTCCACAAACAGTCAAAAAATGTCTACTATAAACCGTAATGTCTACTACTTTTACGGTTTCTACGAACCGTAAAGCAGAACATCTTACGGTTTGTATAACCCGTAGAGTTCTCTTATACACCTATGCGCTTACGATTTGTACAAACTGTAAGCTCTTACAAATGTTAAAATAACTACAGTTTGTGTAATCCGTAAGAGACATAAATCTTGATTTTAAACTTACAGCTTACAGAATCCGTAAATATTAAACTTCTACGGTTTCTACAATCTGTGAAAATCAGAAAAAATGCATAACAAATACCTCGACGAAGACGCGGTGGTTGTTTTTCAGCCACCCACAACCACCGACGGCCACCCAAAGTGTCTTCAACCCCCCACTCCAACACCGTAGGAACCTCCCACCACCACTGCGACACCTTCCACCGCTGTTCAAAAATGCACCACACCCCTTCCATAGAAAACCTCTTTTATAGCAGCAGGAATAATTTTGTAATTTACTCATGTCTATTATTGGAATTTTAAAAATTATGGAGGTGCAGGAAGATGATAAGGAGGTGCAGGAAGAAGCAGTCGTTTGGAGGTGTGGAAGAATCAGTCCTTAAATGGCAGTAGAGTGATTCTTCCTGCACCTCCATGGTGACTTCCTACACCTCCATAATTTAAAAATATTCCCATTTTAGCCTTGAAGAAAAGACGAAAATAGCCTTCATGTCATTCATTTTTTTTCCACTTTGCGGGTTGCACAAACTGCAATACAATTAAAAAAATAAACACATTGCGGGTTGTACAACCCGCAATTATATTTTCTGCACCTTTTACATTGCGGGTTGTACAATCCGCAATATAAAACTTTTTTTAAATACATTGCGGGTTTTACAACCCACAATACAAAATTTTTTTGAAAAAAATTTGCATTGCAGGTTGTAGAACCCGCAATGTATTTAAAAAAAAATTATGTTGCGGGTTGTAGAACCAACAATGTATTTAAAAGAAATTTTGTGTTGCGGGTGGTACAACCCGCTGCTTGGTGTAGTGGTGGTTATTACCTTAGTTTTACACTTAAGGGTCTCCACCTCGATCCTCGGCACCAACACTTTATGTGCTTGTTTCGCTACTAAACTAATTTTTTTGAAATATTTGTTTTTATTATAAATTAAATTATTTATAGCTATAAATTATTTTTTTTTACTTTTTATTATAAGAAAATTTTTTTGGAATATTTGTTTTTATAAATTATTTGTTTTACTTTTTATTATAAGAAAAAAATTTTGAAATATTTGTTTTTATCATAAAATTAAATTATAAAAAATTATTTATAGCTATAAATTGAATATTTGTTTTTATCATAAATTAAATTATAAAAAATTATTTATAGCTATAAATTGAATATTTGTTTTTATCATAAATTAAATTATAAAAACAAATATTCAATTTATAGCTATAAATAATTTTTTATAATTTATGATAAAAATAAATATTCCAAAAAAATTTTCCTATAATAAAAAGTAAAAAAAATAATTTATAGCTATAAATAATTTTTTATAGCAAAACAATGCCTAGGATCGAGGTGGAGACCCTTAAGTGTAAAACTAAGATAATAACCACCACTACACCACAGCAGCGGGTTGTACCACCCACAACACGAAATTTCTTTTAAATACATTGCGGGTTCTACAACCCGCAATACAAAATTTTTTTGAAAAAAATTTGCACATTGCGGGTTGTAGAACCCGCAATGTATTTAAAAAAAATTTATGTTGCGGGTTATAGAACTCGCAATGTATTTAAAAAAAGTTTTATATTGCGGGTTGTACAACCCGCAATGTAAAAGGTGTAGAAAATATAATTGCGGGTTGTACAACCCGTAATATAAAAGGTGCAGAAAATATAATTGCGGGTTGTACAACCCGCAATGTGTTTATTTTTTAATTGTATTGTAGTTTGTGCAACCCGCAAAGTGAAAAAAAAAATGAATGATTGTTACTATAAATGAAGGCTATTTTCGTCTTTTCCTGAAGGTTAAAATGGGAATATTATTAAATTATGGAGGTGCAGGAAGTCACCATGGAGGTGCAGGAAGAATCACTTATGGCAGTAGGTTCTGACCCACCTTTAGAAGGCCCACATCGCAGAAGCCCAAAGCAGAAGAGATCGCAGGAAACCTCCAGAAAATCGAAAATCGAAAAAGCGTGGGCCAAAAATACTTCCCAAATTTATAATATCAAAACACCTATTTTGTTCAGAGCAAATAACAAAAGCTGAAGTTTCAGACAGGGTTTAGTTCGAGCCATGTTCTTCTTCTTCGTGGGAGGGTTACAGCAAGAGGTGCAACAGGTTCTGAAATCCGGTGTAGGCAAGTGCATGTACTGCCGCAACAGCGTTGATCTCGTGAACTCCGACAAGGTTCTCAAGCTCTTCTTCGTTCCCGTGTGGCGGTGGCCGGCCAAGGATCCTCTCCTCCATTGCTCCTCTTGTAAGAACTTCTTCCCCTACAATTACTCTCTGCCCCCCGCCGCCGAATCGCCGCCGGCGGTGGCCGAAGCCTTGCGCTGCCGTTTCTGCGAGCGCGAGGTGGAGGCTGACTTCCGATTCTGCCCCTTCTGCGGATCCGAACTGTGAATGTTTATTAGTTGTTATTACGTTTGTTGTTATGTCGAATACTATGATGATTTTTTTTTTTTCTTCTGAAGTTGGGTAATAATTTGGAAACTTGTACTTGAATGCCACGCTGCGTGGAAATTTTGTAATAAAAGAAACAGATTATAGTGTTTAAGAAAAAATTATTTCGACTTAAATAATGATAATAAAATCTGTATAGGCCTCAGTAATGTTGATTTAGATGATAGCATTTTACCACCAAACATTAAATAATCTTGCACGAGATTTTTGTCTGCTTAAGAATTGTATCATTTAAATATTTGTATGAAATTTGAGAAGCACGGTCAAGTATAGTTATTGAAATTTAGAAAGTAACAAAATAAGTTTCAATTTTAAAATTTATTTAACATTTTTTAACATCATAACTATGTAAAATGGTCATTTACTCAAAATCTTAATGTCTTCATCGTCTACCGTTCCATTAAACATTGTTTATCTGCAATTTTTTTCTAATATCAAAAGATTACACCGAAATGATAATTCCAACCTTGGATTCATTCGTTGCAAACACAATAAAAAGCAAAATATAAGTCTGAGGTTGTACACCCTAAATTAAATAGCATTGCCATATAAATATTGTTTCATAGTACATGCCCTTTTGTTCCAGGGCGAGGTTAAGGCACCAGCTGAGATGGTGCAGATATCACAAGGTAAAAAATGATTGGCACTGTACACAATTTGAAAAAAATAAAAAGGAAAAAGGGTAAAAAGGTGTCAAGACTCAAGTGTATTTGGAAGGAACAGCCTCTTATGAATACAACAGTTCCCGGATGGTCTTGTAGAGATAAAGCCTTGAGTTGAAAAGGAAAAATTCATTATTGGAGAATTGAAGAAGCACCGTTTATTCTGTATTTGATCTATGAGGTGTGAATGGTAGTTGTTTAGCTCCTCGCTCTAATGCATCTCTCCACAGTCTGTATCTCACCCCAAGCTTGTCATAGGTTACTGGAAAATTCCATACATTTGCACCATTGTTCATTCGTTCTTGCTGCCCCAGAACTAGCCGCAGATCCTCGTTTAAAACCTTTTTGTACATGAACATCAAAACAGCAGTTAGCACAAGAAGGAAAAGATAACATTTATTGCAGGACAAAACTTACATCAAGTTTTTCATGTTGTTATTAACTTGTGTATTTAGATGATAACATGAGAGTTAAGAACTTAATTAATGAGAAGATGCTCTATGTACTAGACTTTTGTCCTTTTATTTAACTACAGAATTGTACTTTAAAAAAATTCAAATCATTTTGAATTACAGGAAGAATAATGGCAGATTTTTAAGATTTCCTAGAGGCAAATGCACATTATGGATTTTGGGAGAAAGATTTTTTATTTCATTTGTTAATGCAAAAAAAATATAAACTTATCCCCTTTTTCTCATACTACAACAGAGCTCAAATATTCTAATTTTTCAGAAGATAATTAATTAAAATATATAACCTTGTGATATTGTACTTTTCTTAAAATATTATAAATTGTTGTTTATTACTACGTACAAAACTTTTGCTAGTAGTGTTTTTTTGTTTTCCATCTTATGCATGTTTGAATATCCCAAAGGATATTTGCAGCAAAACCCGGTAGTCATTATTTCATTCGGGTAAAATCATTTTCTTAAGTCTCTAAAAGTATTAAATTCTATCGCATGGATCCCGAAAGCGGAGAAATTCCAAATAAAACCCTGAAACTATGACTATTTTATTAAAGTCCCTAAATTAATTACTATCATTTTAATCTGAAAGATATGATATGTTATCACTTAAATTACACGTTAGACTAACGCCAGATGAAGTTCTTGAGACTTTTATTAGTTTCCTTTGTTTAAAGGCAAAGATGAGCACGCCTAACCCTTTCTACCTTTTTTTTTTTTTTTTTTTTTTCTTCCT
>Ga0209489_105656_pt1 | contig 21329 bp, 13 predicted proteins | sample SiratrowhiteBW_FD_187527 | JGI IMG/M metagenome (GOLD analysis project Ga0209489, IMG submission 187527) | Root nodule microbial communities of legume samples collected from California, USA - Siratro white BW (SPAdes) (version 2) | ecosystem: Host-associated > Plants > Roots > Nodule | place...
AAAAAAAAAAAAAAAAAAAAAAAAGAAAACTAAAATGTTAATCCAAAGATATACAAACATCTCAAACTAGCAAGATATCAATTGATTGGGCGTCATTGTAAAAGAAAAGAACAAACGGAGAAGATGCTTAAGTAAATTTGATAATTGATAATTACTTACATGCCAGTTCATTTTTTCTCGTTTTCATTTTCAACTATTTTCAGGAGAAAGATAGCGTTATTTGTTACATTGTGCAAATTTGCGTTATTTCAAATTAGAAGTCGACCATGAATGTTCTTAGCCGTATTTTCTTTTAGTATTGAAAAAGAAAACAGTAAATAAGCTAAAGAAGAAACAGACACAAAAGTCCCTTCACTATATGCTATAGTATTTTTTTTTTTTCAAGTTCTAACCTTTTAAATTTTTTACTGCATTTATTTTTAACCTTTTCAAATTTCAATTGGTTAAACAAAACGACGAAACTTACTTTTCAAACTCATTCATCAGAGTTTATGCTCAATCAAATCAAACCAGACAGTCACTGTCAATAACTACCCTTTTGAATCCACAACCATCGCTCGATGAATATACTCATTACAGTACGAGGGACCCAAACTTGGTGGATTATATATCACACGGCGAGGATGGTTAACTTTAGAGTTCAGACCACATTGACAGTTTGACCCTGTACAAGTTATGTTGGGACAAGTTGAGCCATCCAATCAAGTCAAGAACTCCCCAAAGAAGATTTACAAAGGCATAATATATAACATAGTAACATGTCATTTAAAAGAAAAATCAAAGTGACAGCAGTTTCTATTACAATTTTGAATTTTCAAAGCAGGCTAAAAATTCTACCAAAATGTGTCAACATGCATTTTACAAACTGACCATACTGCTTTGCCTTGCATATATAACCAGGGCAAATCGTCTACTATAGGCAAGAGTTGCAACATAAAAGGCAGTCTCTAAAAAATCATACGCGTCTTCCAAACATAAAAAAACATCAAGATTCCTATACTCTCTACGCCCCCTCTGCTAGAGTCCTCTTTGAGGTACTGATGTATAGAACTGCATCAAATAAAATAAATCTTTCAATTATTTCTTCAATCAAATATCTATTGTGGATAAAAAAAATATTTCAATTTTATGTGTGTGTATGTATAGAACATTGCATTTCAAATATTAGTACCATTATTTCCTCGGATGAAAGCGTCACCATACTTGTTCTTCAGTTGTCCATTGACATATTCCTCTGTCTGCTCCATAGCAATATTCATATAACCATCTAGACAAGCAAGTATACCTGCAAATATTAGCCGAAAGGAGTGAGCCTACTTCATGCATACAGAACATAACAGATACAAACTATACAGTGGAGATGAGCACCAATATGCAAATTCACAATGTAAATCCATGAACATTGAATTGATAATAAATTGAAGGTCATAATTTGAACTACTTTTCCTCGTTTAGTCACTTTAGTCATCAATTCATTTTCAACTACTCTTACAAATGTATCATAAAGTCATAAACTATGATCTTCAAACATCAGTGAAAAAGGTGTCTATGAACAGAAGAACCCAGCGTTTAATATATATAAAAAAATAAGTACATTCTATCCTTATGACTTCAAGTTTCCAAAAATTTTGGGCAGGGCTCAAACGCAGATTGCCCATAAATCTAAATCAATATCTGACATAAAAAAATAAAATAAAATAAAATCTAACAATGATTACCATTAGACTAAATAAAGAATTTTCCTTTTTATCCCTCAACTAAATCACCAGGTTTCCTCTCAACAAAGCAGAAAAAACTGTGACAAGAAAATATGGACCAGGCATTAATATACCAATAAATCATATCCTGCCAATATATACCCATTAATTCATCAATATTTTAAAGAATCATCAGACAAAGGACTTGCACAAGCACACAAACCCATACACACCCCATATAAAAACATGACAGAAAATAAACCAAAACATGTCAGCACTAACAATCCCTATCTTTTTATCAACATTTAGCAAACAATCTTGATCTGCGCATCTAGGGAGGTTGAAAAAAAGTAGTAAATGAAGAGAGAAACCTCGGTAATCAACACCGGAATTGAGCTTGACGACTACCGGCCTTCCACGAATGGATTTGAGGAAATCAGCAGGCGTTTTTGTGGTTCCCGATCCTCCTTTCTCTGTTCCACTCATTTTATCTTAGCTACAAAAACCTGCCAAGGAAAAACAGAATAATTTCAATTAATAACACACAAAGGCACAGCATAACGCATCCCAGTTTTCTCCTCACTGAAGCATTTTCACAAACAGCTTACGCGGAGTTAACAAAATGTAATAAAAAAGGAGCGAGCTTTAAATTCTCTCTCGAAATTCAAATTGACCCTTTCTAACTCGGTCTTAAATTAAATCTCTGGAACTTGTCCTGAACCAAGTGCATGAAAAGGGTACGTAATCGAGATTCACAGAAGAATATAAGATACAAGAAAAGTAAAGAAAAGTAAAGCAACAAAAAGAAGGTACAGTGTTGTGATAATGAGAATGAAAAATTGAAGAATGGTTTAGAAGGGTATACCTGAGATGAAGTGAATTGACTTCACACACGGATCCACTCTCTCTTCGCTTCTTCAGATGCTTTTGAAAACAGAGAAATGGCAAAATAAGAAGACAGTTTGAAAAAGCCCAAAAAAACCCTAGGGTTTCAAAATCAACCAATCTAATTATCTAACGGTCCCACACAGTGTGAAAAAGGAACTAAAAAATAAATAAATAAATGATATAATTTTTACATTAGCTAAAATGTAATTCTCTTTTTCAATAATTTTGATGGTACCATATTTAACGCATTCGTGTAGTAAGTTAACTATAATCATTTAATAAAAATTAGACAAATCATATTTCATCTTGTAAATCAAGCTTAAATTATATGTTTGAATTTAACTCTTTGTCTTTATAAATTTTTGCATATGCAAGTTTGAGATAATTAAATTTTAATACGCAGTGTGAATATACATTTCTTTTTTAGTATTTTAAAATTAAATAAGTCTACTCTATCTTCAGTTAAATATGATCTAATTATTAATACAAGATACTAACATGTTAATAATAATAGGTGTCAGTTTTTTTTTATTTTTTTATTTTGACGCGCTCCTAGCAATTGAGAATGTTATAAAGTAAATAATATAATATTAAGGATTATAAAACAAAATATACCAAAAAGGCTTAAACACGTGTTATTTAAGATTTATATATAGTTTGAATAACTAATTAACATATCTAATCATTGATAGACTCATATCTTTTTTATTAACAAGAATGCTTATTATTTTAACAGTAAACAAGAATGCTTATTTTTTTAAAATCGATAGATAAATGTTTAACTAAATTTATATAGAGACTAAAATTACTCGTTCACAAATTGAAAGCCAATATATAATTGAAAATTTAAATAATTTATAAATTCATCATATTTGATTTCCTCTTTTTTTCACCTGATTGGACCAGCTTAGAGCTCAGAAAAGAAACTACATGCTACTGTCTCTTCAGAAAACTAGCTCGAATTGGATACTGAGGCACGAAAATCGATTTATTCATCAAATGAAAATTTCAAATAAGTCATCGAATCAGTCTGTAAAGAAATCAGACAAAATATAATCGATCAAAATGAATTTTTTTATCAAAAACAAAAATTCTTTTGACAATATATATATCAATATCTGATTTTTTTATTGACTAAGAAAATTAATATGAGGTTTCATTTTCTTTTTTATTCTAAATCTAAACCTACTATTATTTTTATTATTATAAATGTTCATGTGTATTACTGAAACTTACAATTAAAAATTTCAACAGATTTTCATTTCAATTTTGCATATAATTTTAATATTATGAACTTATAAAATTATGTTTTTAAAATTATTTTATGTATTAAATAATTATTACTACTTATACTTTATTAGTACGGATTCAACTACAATTCATCATAAAAAATCTCTTTTATAGTCTCTAAAATTTCAAATTAATATGTTTTTGGTTTAAGAAATTATACAATAGGTAAAAGAAATAAAAGTTTATTTAACCCAAAATCTTAAAAACAATTTTGTGAGTAAAAATATTGGAAAGATTAATATAAATAACTAATGAGCAAACAATGTTGCAACTGCCGTCTATAATATCCAAATCCAAAAGGAAATTGGTGAACATGTTCTTGTAATTTGTAAGGGCACACATTGACATTGTTCATAATTAACTATTTTTCTTATACTAATTTCTTTGAACAACTTTTAGCTGTAATTTTCTTATAGCATTTCCACCTTTCGTTAATTATGATAGTGAAGACGGCAATTGATTCCAGTTATGCAGTTGAAAAAACATAACATGATACATTGTAATTAACAAACATCCAATTGTTGTTTATATTTCTAAAATTCATAGTTTGAACAGAGAAAAATGCCAAAGTTGAAGAATCCCTGCTTATTAATAAGAAAGGTTGATCACTGTGATGCATTAAAGGGACAAGCTGGTAATAGATATTTATCACCTTCTAATTGCAGTACAATGGGGGAGGAAGCAAAAAGGTTTAACTTAAGTTTATTTTCTAAGTATATTAGACTGACATCTGATACTTTTTTTAGATTAAACATAAACTTTTTGTTCTTAAACATTTACAACAACTTCTTTGCCATGTTTGTATAATATATAAGAAGTGTCTGAGAAATTATCAATATAATTTACTCTTTTTTCTAATAACTGAATATACTTTGTAAGTTCTAACCACATGGTGATTACTTTCTGAACTATCTTTCAGGTATGCTGTTGTGACAGGAGCAAACAAAGGAATTGGTTTTGGGGTGTGTAAGAAGTTGGCTTCAAGAGGGATTGTGGTGGTGCTAACAGCTAGAGATGAGGAGAGGGGCTTGAAAGCTGTTGAAACACTGAAAGAGTTTGGTCTCTCAGACCATCTGGTTTTTCATCAGCTTGATGTGGATGACCCTGCTAGTGTTGCTACCTTGGCTCATTTCCTCAAAACCAAATTTGGGAAACTTGATATCTTGGTATCAATCATAACTTCTTATTTTTCTTTGTAACTTAAATTTGATTCTTGTTAGTGTAAGACTATTTGATTGTTATTGTCACATACTGAGTTATACACCTGAAGTGTTGTCAAATCTATAAAATGATATAATGATATGTGTTGTTCATAAAAGTAAATTTCATATTAGAGAGCCAAAATAATGTACCAAAATTAGGAACTTCCTTTGCACCATGTTATGTAAAATTTTCACTTTTTTGGTACTGATGCAGGTGAATAATGCAGCTGTTACTGGGGGCAAATTATTAGATGGTGACGCTTTACTTAGAAAGGTTGGTTTGCTTATTTTTTCTTTTTTCAAATATATATTTCTGAGTTAACTAGCTAGATTGAAATCGCTGTCCTCATTACTCAAAATCAACAATTTATCTGTTCATTTCCTTGTCATAGTGCCATGTACAATGCAGGTATGCTCCATATTCATCTAGTAGGTCTCTATGTGTTGTAATGGAGAATAAACTAATTATAAATGCCATATTTTTTTGTAGAGAAAGGGTGAAAAAGTTGATTGGAGTGAAGTAGGGTATGATACGTATGAGTTAGCCGAACAATGTGTGGAAACAAACTTCTATGGTGTGAAAAGGATAACAGAAGCTCTTATTCCCCTTCTCCAGCTATCCACTTCACCAAGAATTATCAATATTTCCTCCAAAGCAGGGCTCTTAAAGGTATATTTAGGGTGCAACTCTTCTGCAGAAAACAAATTTACTTAATCAAATGTATAATTCATTATTTTATATTTAAAATTGTTTTATTGTTTAAGTAAATAGAGCACAAATTGTAGAGTGACACATGATAAAGCATGTTAAGATGGTTTCTTCTTTTTGTTCTTTGACTGTTTCAGAACATATCTAATGAGTGGGCTAGAACAGTGTTCAGTGACATTGAAAGCCTTACAATAGAAAAAATAGATAGGGTTCTGAAAGAGTTTCAGAAAGATTTCAAAGAGGGATCATTGGAAATCAAGGGTTGGCCAGCTTTTGCTTCTGCTTATACAGTGTCAAAAGCAGCTTTGAATGCTTACACAAGGATTATGGCCAAGAAAAATCCACATTTTCTCATAAACTCTGTGTGCCCTGGCTTCGTCAAGACTGATATGAACAACAACACTGGACAATTAAGCATTGAGGAAGGTTCTGAAACTCCTGTAATGTTGGCACTGTTGCCAAATAATGCTCCTTCTGGTTGCTTCTTTTATCAGGGTGAAGTAATACCCTTTTGACCATTGAATATCCATTTATTTAGCAAATAGTTCTGAATAAGTAGATAGTCATGAAAAATTTATTTAGTTCTATCCATAGTCTACATGAACGCTATTTTCTGCACCAAATTTATATAGGTTCTGTTTCTGCTAGCAACTTGCGGCATGTTTGAGGATTAAAATTTCTATGACTTCATGCTTTTCTGTGCCTTACAGTTTTCTCCAGTACACTCTAGAAAGTGAAATTAATCATGAACTTCTCTGCTTCGAATTTTATATTAACTTATTATTCCTAAGGAACAATTTAACAGTTGATGAAGGGATTGCATTTGCTGTGAGGTCGACCATGCAACACTAAGGGATTTTATCTTGATCAATGATTATTATAGTCAAGGTCTGATTCAGGGAATCACATATAAATCATAGTCATGTGCAAAACAAGTTCTGTTTCCTGATAAAATTTAAGAGTCTGATAGGTATGAATCTTTTGCACTGTAATCCAATCATTATTGTATATTTTTAAGAATTCAGTAAATGGTGTCATGCGATCGGTCCGGAAAATGTCAATACATACCTGAATATGTCAATGCAGTCATCACCAAAACAAAACAATTGATACACACTTAAATCAAGACAATAATGCAACAATGAAGGTTATAATTGTGTATATATATATATGATGGACACCAAAACACATACTGAAACGAAAGGTTGAGTGACCAATGAAGATTCCAATTAGATTTATACCGTAATTAAGATTGCAATTTTATATCATCTTACGAATAAAAGAAAATAATTTTTACTTATTATTTTTCATTACATTGAATATATATATAAATAAATAAAATAATCTTGAAATTTTATTATCCTTAATTCATTCTAATAAAATAATATCTATCAAATTATAAGATTTATAATCTAGAATAAAGATAAAATATATAAAATTAAAATTCCAATAAATACCAAATTAAAACTAATATAACATAAGTAAAACATAAACATCAGATATTTTCTAAATATCTCAACAAATTATAACCATTTAAGACCTGTTGAAATTGGAGCTGGTTAAGTTATTCAATAGTGCAACCTATCCCCCTACACACACTTGTGACTCTTTCTTACCAATGTCATTTTTTTTCTCTAAAACACCGTGACAAGCTGGGAATTGTGCTCTTTTAGAAAATAATAGACATATCATGACTTTTGTTTCTACTGAAAGTCAAGGTGAAGAAATAAGTCCTATCCAGAAGTTGAAGGAAGACTTTAGCATACAATAGAAGATCTGGTGAACTCACCTCTTAAAAGTGGTGTCAAATCTCCAAAAGCTCACAAAGGTTTCTTGCATAAACAATGGCAGCATCAACAATAAGGTACATGTTTCTTCAAGTCTCATCATCCATATTATATGGTGCACAAATTTTAAGCAATCTTAGAATAAGAAAAAACTTAAGTACTGATATTTCCATAACTTTGATGGATTGATTTATGTTATAGGTATGCAGTTGTCACAGGAGCAAACAAAGGGATAGGATTTGGAATTTGCAAGCAATTGGTTTCTAATTGTATCACTGTGGTTCTAACAGCAAGGGATGAGAAGAGGGGTACTGAAACTGTTGAAAAACTCAGAGTTTGGTGTGTCTGACCAAGTGGTGTTTCATCAGCACCCTAGAAGCATTGAATCCCTTGCAAACTTCATCAAAACCCGGTTTCGGAAACTTGATATTTTGGTATGATTAACTTTTAGCATCTTATTATATGTTTCCACATCCTTTTTTCTTGGTGATCCCAGCAGAAACACCAGGGCAGCACACACATATCTTATCCTGTCTGTTAGAAGGAGAACGCTATCACAAGATGAAGATAATATGAATTAAGATGGTACATATTGTGAAGAAGGGTAGGAATTTGATGTTTATACAATGAATTGGTGAAGTTTGGAGGATGAAATACAGTTTCAGCCATTGATTTGAAAATTTACAGTTTAAATTACAACATTTTCCGAATTTGTTATACAAAATTTACAGTTTTAAACCCTTAATTTCTAAATCAAGGATTATAATTGCATCCTCTTGTATAAAAAAAATGTAATAAATGTTAAACATTTAATTATTTCTGAGTAATTTTGGTCAAATATATTTGTGGCAAGCTAAAAGAACAATGTTACTTAATTATCTGTTTAGTTTTTCTAATTTTGTTTTTTAAATAATTATGGCAACATTAAAATCCTTCTCATTTGAAAATTAAAATTAAACGAAATAGACTGTGTTAGTACGATTATTTTTTTAAATAATTAAAGAAATATTCGTACGCAAATTAAAATTAATATATAGATATATTGAAAGTAAAAATTTGATAGTTTTAAGAAAAATATTTCTTTTATGGAAATTAAGTTAAATTGATTTTATTTTATATGTAAATCTAATTTTATTATTTCCTCTTCAAAGTTCTTAGTTGAAATTTATCTTTATCAAACATTCTAATCTAGCAAAATTATTAGGTCTGATATAATATAAGAACAAAATTAAATATGCAACAATCATATTTTATTAAGAACTAAGATTACAAAATTGATAAATCGCATCTGAAAATACTCAATTTGAGGAAGGTGATATTGCATGGTGTGGTGGTGGTGTTTGATGTTTTGGTGGATGGCGAGGATGATGGTGCGGTGGCTTGACATGGTGTGGTGGCTTGGTATGATGTGGTGGTGGTGCTTGGTATGGTGGTGGTACTTTGTGTGGTGGTTTGACAACATATGTAATAAATTCATGTGGACATTGACAAACTTGATCCATGCATATTACTGAACAACCACAATTTGGATTACGACATCCAGCTTGACATTCCTTATCACTATTACATGGTTCTTGATAAATAATTCCTCTTGCTTGTGTCTTCATCGTATACAAATCTGCATCACAAAAATGCTATTAACAAAGACAAGTGAAATTTTCAAATAAAACATTAACTAACCCCACTAACCATGTGAAAAATTTGATTTCATAAAAAAAAATCAAGATATTTAGGATAAAATAAAGTAAATCATTTCTAACCTGTAAAAAAAGCTAACAAAAATGTCACATTGACAATAGAATATTTTAAAGACCTCATATTGATTATTTGAATATGTTATTCAACCACGATTATTTACCTATATATACTCAAATAGTGGAAAAGAGTTTCACCAAATAGACAAAAATAAATATATTTCTTAATTGGGAATTGTTAACGGATGCTTTGAATAAATTTTTATTGACTCTGCATTAAATATAATTGTAATATTATATAATTTTTATTAATTATACATTATGACTTTATTAGACTTTTAACGTATCTTTATCATTGGAATGATAACATTTTATGGTTTTCATTGTAATCAGTATTTTTCTTAGACTTTTAACTTGTATCTTTATCATTGGAATTATAACATTTTATGGTTTTCATTCTCATCAATATTTTATTTACTTATTGAGAGAAATATATAACATTTTTATTTTATTTTTATAAACTGGAGTTTTAAATAATGTCATATTTCTTATATTTATTGTTATGTTAACACAGAGAAGTTATAAAAAAAAACTTAGATCTTAAATTTACTAGTAACTTATCATTCGCATTTGAGATACTCATGGTAAAGGTTATTTTATGAAATTTTAATTTTTTTTTATTAATTTTACTGTATCACATTACTTTTAAGACTTTTTTTACCATTTTTACTCCCCAGCAAGAGTGTTATAGAAACTATACTCTAAAAAATATTTTATTTAATTATTTATAAAATATTATTTTATTCTTATAATTTCATATTTTATTTAAAATTTAGAGTCTTAAATTTTATAATTTTATGTATTGTTAACATATTTAAAAAAAATATTATGGGATTAAGATCTTTTAAGTTTATAATGTGTGTATAGCTCCTGTGACTCCAATATTTTGTAAAATAAAGTTGTAGTTGTGTTTGCCTATATAAATAATAAAGAACAAATAAATATGGGAATATTTTTCAAACTGTTTACACATTTGTGTATGAGTTAGTACAAGTTTGAACTGCCACTAATCTTAAAAGAACAAAAAAACTCAGGCTTTCGACACTGTCTTAAGAAAATTAAAAATGTTCTTAAGGACTCGCGTTAAAAAAATATAATCCTTCCCACTCCAACAAATACTCTTGTAAAAAAATATAATCCTTCCCACCCTAACAAATACTCTAACAAATGCTTAGACTTTTAGACATTTTACAAAAATAATTATACAATTTATTATGTTTAGTCTTCAACGTTACACAACACGTCCTCTATAGTTTCCCATCAATGCAATGATGTACGACACCATTATGCAGAATCTATCCAACCCTATATGTTCGAACTTGTTTTGCTAATTTACAAGGCAACTTGTCTTGCACTGTTGTGAAGCAACTAAAAGATCGTGTGAAGTGAAATTTGTCCCAAGTCAAATGAATATAATTTCAGTTTTATTAAAGAAAATTGGAGGACTATCAAGAGTGATGTTTCGCACGCTGTCAAACATATTCAAAAAATAGGTTGTATCCCTTAAGGTTGTAATATAGAAAAATATTTTGAGCTTGAACAAATTTAGATCGATGATAGGAACCATATATGAGGTAATGTCATATATGTCTAAAGTGTTGGCTAATAGGATTAAATTAATACTTCCAAAAAATTATAGATAATACCGAATATGTGTTTTTAGAGGTAGAGACTTACTTGATAGTATACTTGATAGCAAATTAAGTAGTCGATGAAACTAAGACAAAAAGGAAAAGTGAGACAATAGTAAAGTTATGAAAAAGCCTATTATTTTATATTTTATGGATTGAAACTTGATATATTCATATGCAAACCTTAGCAGCAAAATATAGTGGTTGTAAAAACATCTCGAGAAGCTTTGAATTAATATCTAGTATTGGTTTAACTTTTACAAAAGTCCATTATAAAAAAAAAGTTAAAATATCAATAGATTATTATTGATAAAATTTTATTTGTTGGTAAAATATTATCACCGATGAATTTTACCGTGGATATTATCTGTCGCTAATTACCGACAGATTTATCGATAGATTTAACTTCATCTGTAATTAATATTTGTTGATTTCTATAATATTAATATTTTCTAATTTATCAACGGATTTATATGTCGGTTACATACAATCAATTTACCAACTGATTTTAAATATTTTGGAGGAATTTGCCTCGTCGGTAATTTTGGTTTTTTTTAGTGGTCAGATAGAAGCTATTGGAATTACTAATGAGACTTTGTATCAATAATCCCTCATTTTAAATTGCATTTACATGAAATTTCCTCCTAAATATCTAGGAATAAATATATGAGGGAACCCAAGGGGAAAAATATTTTTGAAAATAAGTTATAGGTAAAATCATCGCTAACTCTCAAGATGGAGGGAAGAAATTTCCCATCTGGTGGTCGTGTGTGTCTCAATAAGTTAGTAATCACACTTTACCATTGTTTAATCTATCTTTCTATAAAGTCTTTAAAAGCGTATGCAAAGCAATAACAAAATTACAAAGAGACTTTCTTTGGGCTAGAACTATAAGGGTAGAAAGATAGGTTAGGTTAAATTCGAAAATATGCGTAAATCTAAGGAGGAAGATGGTCTGGAAATAAAAGATGTAAGAAAGTTCAATATAGCCTATTAGCTAAATAGAAATGGATAATGGGTATGGAAAGCCAAAGATTATGGAAGGAGGTGTTAGATTCTAAATATGATTCATAGAAAAATCTAAAAGGGGACACAATATATAAAAACTAGTCACGATGGTGGAAAGATTTGTCTCTAGCTTTTGGGGGAAGGTAACCTAGAAAATTGATTAGGAAATAGGGTGAAGTGGTCAAAATATGATGACATAAACATTAAATTTTGTATTAGAAAGTGGTTTACTAATGATAAAACTAAGTAATATGTTTCCTTGACTGTATGCTATTTCAAATTGAAAATATAAAACTAGCGGAGTTAAGGAGATGGGAAAACAACAGTTGGGAATGGCATTTAACCTAGGGGTAAAACAAATTTGCCTGGAGGAAGTCGAGGAACAATAGTTTATGTCTCCAATATCTGTAAAATAATAACTTAGGGAAAATTCTAAACTATTTAAAACTCAGTCAAGTTTGAGGGAACTACCCTCGGCCAACACTGTGTTTGGGCTTCAAATCAGGAGAGTAATGAGTCATTATTTTTCTTTATTTACTTGTCTTTATGTTTCTATTTTGATTAGTGATTTGTGCTACTTGTCTATTATTTTTTCAATTTCACTGTTTGGGTTTCATTTACCAGAAATTCGTAATTTTATTTAATTTAGATTTTCTAAGCTAATTTTATTATTATTTTCAGGACAACTTTGAAATTTTATTGGGCTTGGAAATTAATTCTAGAATTGAAAAGGAGTAGCCACATTATTAGTTTTTATTTTTAGTTTTTATTCGTTGACCATAATTAAATAAATTTGGGCCCATTAGGTTTAGTGTTGAACACTTATTTAGGTCTAGCCACCTGTTACAGACGGTGAACAAAGAAACATACAATTCTTTATTCTCTACTTTTGAAATTCAATTCGTTCTCTCTTTGAAAAAACTGGTTCTGTATTTATTTTCTTTTCTCTGCAAGTATGTTCTGTTTTGTTCAATTCAAATTCATTCTCTATTTTAATTCAAGTTCGTTTTCTGTTTTAATTCAATAGTGCGTTTAATCTTCGTTTGCTTTATTCAAATTTAATGGAAGGCTAATTTATAAGGTTATCCTTTTGATTCAGATTGCCATAAAGCTTTGAGGTTGTTGTTGTGTTATTTTTGCTCTCTTCGTCATTTTATTTTTTTGCTTAATGTTTTTACTGTTTCATGCTTAATGTTTCAGTTAATATGAAATTCGTGTCTCTATTCATACTTAATGAAGTTAGTCACGTGTTGTTGGGATGGAATGAATAATGTATGTAAATGCTTAATTTACATAAGTAAAACTTATGTTAATTATCGCTTAGTTAATTAATTCGGGATGAAATTAGGGTTCAGTGAGTTGAGCATGAATTTTTGTATCCTGTGATAAGGGGACTGCAATCTAACCAAGAGGGTAATCTAATTTGGTTAAGGAAATCTAATTCGATTTTGTTGGGTTTTTTATTTTATTAATTTTGATTATTTCACGAAACCCCCTTTTCTTTCTGTGTTTAATCCTTTGATAGAAAACTAGGTCTTTGGGAGACGATCTAGGAGTCACTTTCTAGTACTACATATAAGTGTAATTATTTGACCGAATACGATTTCGATCAAATTTGGTGTCGTTGTCGGGGACCAACAATTCCTCTATCAAGGATAGAGTAGCAAGTGCAACAAGGGAACTTCAAGTTATTGCTGTAGAGTAACGCTAATTTCTGTTTTGCTTGCTGCATTAGTTTTGTTGCATGAGTTATGTTGTTTATTGGGATTTGTTATAATTTGTTGTGTAATTGTTGCTAAAAAAAATTTGTTTTTTGGTAAAACTTAAAACGACCATAATTTTTGTTCTGGTTGTCAGAATTAGACATATTTTATATACTTTTGGGGTAGAAGAAAAAAGATCAACAAAATTTTTACCGGCAAAGCCAGTTTGCGACTACTAGATTTTGAAAAAAACGCTGTTTTCTATTTATTTTTTATTTTTGAAGTTTTATTGTCTTATTTTTTTAAACTTTCATTTACCAGGTAATTTAGTTATCCTTTGAAGTTTGCTCTAAAATTTTGTGTGTTGTCTTTTCATAATTTTAGGATGTTGCTCACAAATTTTTAGCTCATTTGGACTTCATTTGAGTATACCTCCAGTTTTACCTCCTTGTATGCTTATGTATAAAATGCATGGTATGTTGCATATAGTGCATGACTAGAGGTAACCCAGGAGATCTGCAACCCTTTGATATTGAGATAGATAGGACCTTTCATATATTAGCTAAGCATTTTAGGAATTTATCTTTAGAATCTTTACATTTAGATAGTGTTAGTTTAAATAATTCTGAGCATTCTTCTTCTGTGTCTGCAAATTTAAATGTTTTGCACACTGCTGATTCTGATTTTATTCATACTGAGAACAATATGTCTCAACCTTCTCCACCTCGCCCTCGCGAGAGGACTCTTTGGGAGCTGGTTGCACCTGAGTTCACTTATGAGAGCTTGTGCATTCAGTATTCTGATGAGGATGTTCCATACGTTCTCAAGACTGGACTAATACATTTGTTGCCCAAGTTCAATGGTCTTGCAAGTGAATTCTGCATAAACATCTCAAGGAATTCCATATAGTCTATTCCACAATGAAGCCTCCAAATATCCTAGAAGACCATATATTCTTGAAGTCATTCTCACATTCTCTAGAGGGAGCGACAAAGGACTGACTTTATTACCTTGCTCTTAGATCCATCATGGGCTAGGGTGACCTTAAAAGAATGTTTTTGGAGAAATTATTTCCTGCATCTACGACCACGACTATCAGAAAAGACATATCAAGCATCAGACAGCTTGGTGGAGAGACCTTGTACGAGTACTGAGAGAGATTCAAGAAATTATGTGCGAGTTGTCCTCATCACTAGATTTCTGAGCAACTCTTTCTTCAGTATTTTTATGATGGTCTGAACAACATGGAGAGAAGTATGATTGATGCTGCAAGTGGTGGAGCCCTTGGTGATATAACGTCTGTTGAGGCTAGACATTTGATTGAGAAGATGACTTCTAATTCTTAGCAATTCAGTGCTAGGAATGATGCCACTGTTGTTAGAGGAGTTCACGATGTGGGCGTTGAATCGTCCACAAATACGAAGCTAGAGAGCAAACTTGATGCTATTGTGAACTAGATGACACATTTTGTTGCTAATTAAAAATTTGCATAAGTTAAGAGAGTGTGTGACATCTGCACTTCAAATGATTATTATACAGATTCTTGTCCATCTTTGTAGTAACCTGATGGTTCTGACACTCATTCTCCTCAAGCCTATGCTGCAAACATTTACAACAATAGACCACAACAGCAGCAAAATTATGACTTGTCAAGCAGCAAGTACAATCTAGGTTGGAGAAATCACCCAAATCTTAGATGGTCAAACTCCCCACAGTAGCAACAACAACAACAATCAGCATCTCCTTTCCAGAACTCTGCTGGTCCAAGTAGACCTTATGTGCCTCCGCCCATTCAGCAGCAATATCAGAGATAGTAGAATGAAACTCCTACACCACCAATTCCTCAAACTTCTATTTCTGAACCTTCATTGGAGGAATTGGTCAAGCAGATGACTCTTCAAAATTTGCAATTCTAGCAAGAGACAAGAGCTTCCATTAAGAGTTTAACAAATATGATGGGACAGATAGCCACTCAACTTAACTAGGCACAATCGCAAAATTCAGATAGATTGCCTTCTCAAACTGTGCAGAATCCCAAGAATGTCAGTGCCATCACATTAAGATCAGGTAAACATATTAATGTTCCAACTCCTGCACCTGCACCTGCATCTACACCTGCACGTGCACCTGAACTTGAGGAAGAGGATAACATTGCGACAACAAAGAGAAATATGTCTTTGAGGAAACAATGAGATGATCATGTAGTTGGAAACGATAGATCTTCTTCTAGTGCACCTTCTGCCAGTGGTGATTTGTAGCAATCTCCCATTCCTCTTCCATTTCCTCCTAGAATAATTCCAACCAAAAAGACGGAAGAGGTAGATAAGGAGATCTTGGAGACCTTTAGGAAGGTAGAGGTGAACATACCCTTGCTTGAAGCCATCAAACAGATTCTCAAATGTACAAAATTCTTGAACGAGTTGTGTACACACAAGAGGAAGATGAAGGGTCATAAGCGTTGATAGGTAAATTTGTTCCTCACATTCCAGAGAAATGTAAGGACCCAAGTACTTTCTGTATACCTTGTGTTAATGGGAATAGCAAATTTGAAAATACCATGCTTGATTTGGGTGTTTTAATTAATGTTATGCCTTTGTCTATTTATAAATCTTTGTCTTTTGGACCTATGCAACCTACGAGTGTGGTGATACAGTTGGCAAATAAAAGTGTTGCCCACCCTACAGGTCTCATTGAGGATTTCTTGGTTCGGGTTGGTGAACTTATTTTTCCTGCTGTTTTTTATGTTCTTGATATGGAGAAGGGATTTTCCCATGGATCTGTCCCAATCATTTTAGGCAGACCATTTTTAAAACAGCCCGAACTAAGATTGATGTTTATGCTGGTACTTTGTCTATGGAATTTGGTGATAATGTTGCCCATTTTAACATTCTTGATGCCATGAAACATCCATCTAAAAATCATTCTGTTTTTCGTGTTGAGCTTATTGATGATATTGTTGATGAATATGTTCTTGATTCTAATTCTTTGCATGATAAGAAACATTCTTTTTTATCTGACCTTCATTCTTTATGTCCTTATGCACTTAATTTGATCATGAATTTGATTTTTGTTATGAGAGTATTTCTGATACTTTAGATTAGACTTTGGTGTTGTACCTTTTGATATTGATTCTATAGAGTCAGAATGCACTAACCATGTTGCAGGAAGTACATATGAATCTGACTTGTAGGTTGAGGTACAGGCTGTGGAACCCATTCTTCTCCCATCTCTGGTTCTTTCTGATGTTCAGCCAGCACCCACTCCAGAACTGAAACCTCTACCAGAAAACCTCAAGTATGCTTACTTTGAGGATGATGAGAATATGTCAGTGATTATGTCTACTTCTCTTGAGGTTGTTCAAGATGAGAAGTTGTTGAACGTGCTTAGAAAGCATAAAAAGGCCATCAACTAGACCTTGGCAGACATTTCTAGTATCAGTCCATCCATCTATATGTATAGAATATTATTGGAGGATGGATTTAAACCAGTGAGACAGCCACAAAAGAGACTCAACCCAATCATTCTAGATGTAGTGAAGAAGGAGGTGACCAAGCTTCTACAAGCTGGGATCATTTATCCTATTTCTAGCAGTCAGTGGGTGAGCCCCGACTCATGTGGTTCCTAAGAAGATAAGTCTCATTGTTGTAAAGAATGAAAGGGATGAGCTTATCCCAACTTTAGTGCAAAACAGTTGCAGAGTCTGCATAAACTACCGGAGGCTGAATATAGCAACACAGAAATATCATTTTCCATTGCCGTTCATTGATAAAATGTTTTAGCGTCTGGCAGGTAAATCTCATTATTGCTTTCTAGATGGTTTTTCTGGTTACTTTCAAATCTATATTGCTCTTGAAGATCAAGAAAAAACCACATTCACCCACCTCTTTGTTACTTTTGCCTATAGGAGGATGCCCTTTGGCCTATGCAACGCCCCTTGTACTTTTCAGCAGTGCATGCTTTGTATTTTTACTAATTTTCTTAAAAATTACATAGAGGTGTTTATGAATCCTCTTTTGATACATGCTTGGATAATTTGGATAGAGTGCTTAACAAATGCGTTGAAACTAATCTTGTTCTTAATTTTGAGAAATGTCATTTCATGGTAGAACAAGGTATAATTTTAGGGTATATTATCTCTAGGAAAGGCATAGAGGTAGATTCTGCAAAAATATTTGTTATTTCACAGTTACCTAACTCCTCTTGTGTGTGAGAGGTTCGTTCTTTTCTTGGCCATGCAAGTTTCTACAGGCGCTTCATTATAGATTTATGCAAGAAGGCCCTTCCACTTTCCAACGTGCTTCAAAAAGATGTGGAGTTTTTCTTTATGATGGGTGTAAAGTGACTATCTAAATAAAGTATTAACCACTACTCCTATCATTCAGGCACCTGATTGGATAGTCCCCTTCGAGTTGATGTGTGGTGCTTCAAATTATGCACTTGGAGTTGTCCTAGCACTTATAGTTAATAAGCTACCTCGAGTGATATATTATGCTTCTAAGACTTTAGATGTTGCCCAAGCAAACTACACTACCACAGAAAGAGCTTTTAGCTATTGTTTTTGCTCTTCATAATTTTAGATCATATTTTCTTAGCTCTTCTGCTATTGTGTTTACAGATCATGCAACTCTGAAGTACCTGTTGAAAAAGATTGAGTCAAAGCCTCGATTGATAAGATGGATGCTCTTACTCCAATAGTTTGACTTGGACATCCTTGACCTGAGTGGAACACATAATTTGGTAGCAAACCATCTCAATAGGATTAAAAGAGCTAAGGATGTAGATCCACTACCCATCCGAGATGATTTTTCGGATAAAAGTTTGTTGACTGTTTCTGTTCTTACCCAATCCCTTGGTTTGCAAATATTGTAAATTTTTTAGTTGCTTCTGTCTTTCCTCCTTAGCATCTAGAGCTCAGATTGATAAAATTAAGAGTGATGCTAAGCATTATATTTGGAATGACCCCTATTTGTGGAAGTTGTGTAGTGATCAGGTAATCACTACACAACTTCCACAAATAATTCGTAGCTCCAGTTCTATATGGTTTTTGCAGCTTCGTCTTCTTACATAAATCACATCAAGTGATCCCGGTACATATATCACATTCCGTCGCACGTCGCTGCACGCCATATATTATATGTTATGTTAGTTAATTCTCACCACCTTGTTCTTCAAAGATACTTTGCTTATTCTCCCAAAATCATATGTTCCTTCAAAGAGATTCATGGTTTTTGCAACCTCGTCTTCTTGCATAAATCACATTAAGTCATCCCTGTATATATGTCGCACACCGCCGCATGCAGTTCTTCAAGGATGCTTTTCTCATTTTATCAAAGAATAATAACATGTGATTCTAGTGCACAAAGTTTAGTTAATAATTCCAAATCTCATTGCCTTTAAATGTAGTAGGCCAATAATATGGCTGCGCAAGGCGCGTGGCTTGCGACGGCGTGCGGTATATATACCGAGATGACTAGATGCGATTTATGCAAGAAGATCAAGCTGCAAAAACCATGAAAAACTCGGGCTATGAATTACATGAATCTGCTTCTACTCAGCTTGGAATTGTTGACCAACTAGGTGGAAGCTGTTCAGAAGAGGTAGGCAAAGCTCTCTCACATTGGTAACTCTGGTCGAGCTCCCTAAAAATCTTAAGCAACTCTTCAAGCAAAAGGGATCTCCATATATACCTTTCACGCTGATCTTGAAATTTCATTTTATGGTAGGGCCAGATAGCCATTTTCACCTTGTTTGATTCATGATAATCCTTGATTACTACAATAGGTGAAGGATACCAGTGCTACTTTTTGTTTTCACAGTAGTTGCATTGTGACTATTCAAGCACTCGAATATCATCACATTTAGAACAAAAAGAAAACTATTGATCAACACATACCTGCTTATTCTTTGTTTAATAACTGAAATCTTTTCAACTGGGGTGCTTACATGTACAATCTAACATGTTTGAACTTCGGTAATAATTATATATCGCCTTGGTAGCAAGGACACTGTTAGAGATCATCACCTCATGATTATCAAATTTCAAAAATATGGTTTTCAATATGTTCATTTCTTCTACCACCATCTAAAATTTGTTTGCAAACAAGGGGGACAAATTAGGCCTTGTTTACATGAAAACAAAATCTGTAAACTCGTGAATGAATGAACATTACCTGAACCCCATCAATTTCACATCTATCTCGCACGTCAAAAGGGTGCATGACAAAGAGGAAAATAATTGCTTGAAATATGGTCTTGCAGGTGTTTCCAAATATAAATGTAACCAAGATAACCTGTTGTCGCAACCGGGATCATGACGTGGAATGGCGAACAAAAAATAATTTGATTTAAAAACAGGGGAGTCGCCACCATAGTTTATTATGCAAAACTATAGAAAAACCAAAAATAAGTCTGCAAAAACAGATTAAGGTTCGGGAGTCGGTTACGTGTAGGGAAGGTATCAGCACCCTACGACGCCCGTCTTAAGACGGTACCTTTAATTAATTGAGTAAAATAGATGTGGTTTTCAAATATTTATTTTTCCCAAAAATAAAAATAAATAAATAAAAAGATACAAACAAAGAAAATATTTCTTAAAATTTTTGGGCCCGACAAGGGTTGACCTTGCTCCTACGTATTTCCATTTCCAATGGAAAATCAGATATTAAGTAGTTCTAGAAATAAATTTGTTTTTTAATTGATATTAATAATTTTTGAAATTTCGTAATTTTTATTTTTATTTAAAATATTTTAATTATCTCCAAAGTTTTTATATTAAATATCGCGTGACGCAAGCGGCCATTTGATATTTAAAAAACCTTGGAATAATAATATTAAATATCGCATGACGTATGCGGCCATTTGATATCTAACATTATTATAAACTATAATGCCCCATACTTTTTAATTATTTCCAAAATTCTATTAAATATCGCGTGACGCGTATGGCCATTTGATATTTAAAAACTTTGGAATAATAATATTAAATATCACATGACGCGTGCGGCCATTTGATATCTAACATTATTAAAAGTAGTGTCTCAATGTTTTAATTTCAAAATTTAAGTTTCAAATTTTTATTTTTATTTTAAAAAAAAATTATATAATAAATAATAAAAACAAACAAATAAAGTTAAACAACTAAAAATACATTATTTTTCAAAACAAAAGATGTCTAAAAAAATAAAAAAATAAAAAAAATAAATAAAAATTGATGGAGGTGCATAAGAAAAAAGGGATATGGTTTGCAAAGTGATGGGCTGATTCATTTTTGGATCAGGGTGCATTGGTAATATGGGGGGTGCAGGGAGTAAATCCACTAGTCTGAACCCAACTAGTGTTAAGGGTATTTTAGGGATTGAGAAGAGTGCGGGTGCAGATCTCAATTAATGGGGATGCAGGAAGTAACCCCACTAACCAGTTAGGGCCAAGGGCGTTTTGGTAATTGCAAAGAGCTGTGGGTGGCAATCCTAATCGAGGGAGGTGCAAATGGAAAGCTCAATCTCCTCAACCCTAAGCCTCATCATCATCATCTCAACCCTAAGTTAGGTCTACCCATGGTGAACCCAAAGCGGCGACGGCACCGGGTGGCGGTGGCACCTGCGGCGGCGGTGCGATGGTGGCGGCGGCGCGGTGGTGGCGGCGGCATATTTTTTTTTTTTTT
>Ga0209489_105659_pt1 | contig 21318 bp, 12 predicted proteins | sample SiratrowhiteBW_FD_187527 | JGI IMG/M metagenome (GOLD analysis project Ga0209489, IMG submission 187527) | Root nodule microbial communities of legume samples collected from California, USA - Siratro white BW (SPAdes) (version 2) | ecosystem: Host-associated > Plants > Roots > Nodule | place...
TTTTTTTTCAATTTTTTTTTTTTTTTTTTTTTTCGTTCCTTTCTTTTAATTCTTGCTTTCTTTTCTTTAAAGTCTTTTGCATTTCTTCCTCATCCAAATTCTTAATTGCATTATACATTGCTTTCTATACATTTATTTACATTCTTTTAGTTTTTGTTTCGGGATTACATTTTGTTCTTACATTTAAAATGGATAGCTAATATTTTTCCTACCAGTTCAAGATTCAAGAATTGTGTTAACAGTTTTAATTTCAAATTTCTTCTATGTTCTTTGCTTATTTTCTTTGCTTCATGATACTAATTGCATTTTAATTAATTCAAGAAGTAAGAATATTAATGTTGAACGTGATTAAAATACTATACTAGATTCAGTGCGAATTAATTTTTCATCGAAATTTGTGATGCACAATTGTGAATATATTTTTCACTGAGATTTTCATAAAGTGTGATTCCATTCCTGGTTTCATTTGTTCAGTTTAATTTTTGTTTTGCAAGGATTAAGTCTAAAGCTTGTCGCAAGAATTGTTTCTTCAATTGATGCTTTCAAATATTTCTTATTCCATGCTTTAATTTTTGTGCTAATTTAAGGTATGAAATCTTTGAGAAATGTGACCTGTATTGAACTTAAAATTTAAGGGAAATTTAATTGTTTGAGAGTGATTCGGTGATTGTTCTCCAAATATGATCTTTACTTAAGTAATTTTCTCTTCATTTTGTTCTAATATAATGTAATCCTTAAAATTTGTCGTGCAAAATTACTTGAATTTATTTGTTCACTTTGTTTTGTGTCTTCTCATAGAAAGTCGTGTTTCTTTTTTAAACAAATAGTTGTATAAAGATAGAAACAATAGTAACAAATATCACATTTGTTTCCTTTTATACGATCACTACAAGCGTTCATAATTGATTTTATATTAATTATTTGTATATAGTATTTATAGTCATTGCTAAAATCATTAGACACTTACCATGTATCATTAATTACCTATGTAGAAACTATTGAATGTTGTTGTTTACAAAATATTTAATCATTATCAACTAAAATTTTGGACCTTCCAATATTTTGTTTTATATCTGACATTCTATGCATATATGTAAGCTATATATTTGACTTTAGATAACATTAATTTGTCATCGTTAAAACTTTAACTAAGAGATAATATAATGTTTTTAGACTATATTAGATTTTCTAGGCCTTAATAATGGAGAAGTCATTTTATCAATAACTAAGTAGTTAAGAAGGATGCAAGAGAGATTCAAAACATCTCATCAGGAAGTAAGCAATGGAGAAAGAACATTAAATTTGAATAATTATAAAAGTTGGGGCTTGGCTTTTGTACCATTTTATAAAATTTTATTTAATCAAAGGTGAAGAGTAATAGAATGAACAATCAATTACTTAGCAATCAAATCGATTATATTATGAATGAAAAACAAGACATACTTAGTCGAATAAATTAACTCATAATCAATTGTTAATTCATTGATACATGTTTTCATATTGGAAAAAACGATTACATCAACATGCTTGGGTGCTTGGCTTCAAGATATTCTGAGACAGATAATCAAACGGCTCATCTGTTGCAAACCAACTGGAATGAGAACCAAGTGAATATGCATGTAAACGATGATATTCTTTTATCTGAATACTTTTGGGAGAGAATAATTGTAACTCAGACTTTTTTTTTCCTTCACATTTTTTTCTCTTAACGAATTTGTAGAGAAATTTGTCCAGCTAATACTCAAATTCTAACAAAATGATAAGAATGTACTTTCCCGCCAGTACATAAAAACGCGCAACAAGAAACTAGAACCAAGCCATTTTTATATAACCGAAAGCTGAAAATTGAGATATTTTGAGAGAATAAAATCATATGTAAACCTATACTAAAGTGACGTTACATTAAAGCTCCAAAGCTGTGCTTTATTGAACATGATGTTACAGAAACCAGATCCGATCCGTAAAAGTTCGCGCATTCTTTCAGTCTACACTTTATTGCAAAGGGTAAAGATTGCATTGACACTGGAATTCAAACGGTGTATATGGTTTGATTGCGATGTATTCCTATATCAGCCAACAGAAAAGGCATAAAAAAATGTTAATCTGCATGTATTTTGTAAGATTACCAAATCATTAGGCAGTAGCAGCACATAATCTGGTTGGTAGTGGACTGGCATATTCGGTCGTGTATATACATTGCAAGAACATTCTTTACAGCCAAATATCAGCAAAAAAAATACAATAGCATCTCCAAGATGGGCCTGTTTTTAGCTTTAATAAAAGGGAAGTGTGTAACAAAGCTCTCTCATCCACCATAAAAGATAAAAGTTGAGATGCACTGAGTAGCAAAATGCCCTGACAAGACTTTCCATTATGAAATATACACTCCCCTTGGAGCTTGAGTGATGCGTACATAGAATACTTTAACCTCCTAAATCTAAGTCAAGTCAGCTTCAAATTTATGGCCACCATAATAATGCATGAGATTCTGAATTGCATTTGTAGCTCAACCCTTAAGAACATTGCAAGCTTACAGCCATGTCAGCTCATGTGGCCAAAAGTTTTCATAAACACACTAATACCCCAGCAAAATTTGCTTATTCTCCCGATGAGGATATACCGTGAAATTGAGTTGTCATCTTCTCTAACTATAACAAATGATGAGGCAAGATAATTTTGAGAACTGGTGCTCTGGAAGATATCTCAATGATATCTCCAACTTGGATGGCATGATTGATATGAGAACCATCAATATATATCACACCTTTATTACAGGTCCATGTAGCAACTAATGTCTGGTCATGTTTGATCAATCCATGCATAAGATCTGAGGCTGCCCCAGGTGAAATAGGCTCCCTTGTCATGTACTGTAGATCCCGAGATAAAATTGGCATTGGAAATCCACCTGCTGAATGCATTGCAGCAGTTGAACCAGCAGCTGTTGAAACTCGTAGACCACTTGATCTGCAGTTAACGAGAGGGGAACATGGCGTGTCACCCTCTTTGATTCTGCAAAAATATGTGCTTAGTTGGCTTCTTTACAGAGAATTAATGTTCTGATATGAAATTAAGAAAATGTATGAGTTGAAGAGTTTTTAATTTCTCACTGGATAGATCATACCTAAAGGAGAACCTGGAAACCGAAGCAGGACATGGATGTGCAACCAAGATATCATTGAGAGCATAAGTTGACAACTGTAGTGCGTTAACAGATATCATGGTCCTCGTTAATTCAGAAGGAAGAAATTGACCTTCAAGTATACCATCTAATACCTGAAAAAGATTTTAAAAACTAGATAGATGAAATATTATACTGAAATCAACAAAATTCAAAGATGAAAATAATTTCTAATTCATAATTTTAACACAGGTTTTGCCTAATTTCTATTTGTTACACTTTGTCCCACTTTTTCACCTTTCAATTGCCCATACAAGCAGGAGAATATTCAGCTTAGATTTCATGTCCAGACATATACATACAATAATATGAATTTTTTTCACTAGAAATAAGCATTTGAAGCTGAACATTTATCCAAAATTTGAACAAGTTACAAAATATAGAGTAACATCATTAACAAGAAAACTTTAGGGTAAATGACCAATTTCATCCTGGAATGTGACAATTTAGTTCTTGAAAGAACAAAATATTTTATCCCTAACTGTGTAAAAAAAATACAAAATTGGTCCTTGAATATTATAATTTAAAGACAAAACAATCTATGATTTAGTACCAAATTGATCCTTAAAATTATATTTTAATGACAAAATAATCTCATAAAACTTAAAAGCAGAAAATAATTTACACATTCGTCGACTTTTTCTTTTTTTCATTTTTTCAACGATTAAATTGGCAACGGGTCACACGTTCAAGGACCAGATTGGTCATATACCAAAACTTTAATATGGGGAACAACAAATTGTTATGCTTAAGCTAGACAAATTAGATATTTAAGAACTTTTATTCTATGTATTGATTCCTTTTCAAAAGATAATGCCACTTGAGCTGCAGGCTTGCAGCTCATCAACTTACGGACTATACAATCGTATCAAATTGCAGATTTTGTGATAAAATTGAAACCTGCATCAAAGTTGAGTTGAGTGGCCAAAAACGTACTTATAAAGGAGGGATGGACTTTGGACAGACATCAATATTAGCTTGTCTAATTTCTCGCAATTGATTAGAGGCACATTCTGAACCTCAAATCAATCCTATTATTTCACAGGAGTAATTACTGGTTCATCATTATGATAAATTAACAACAGTGTCATCAAATTTGAACATTTCAAGTTACTGAATAATAAAACTTCATTCTACACATGCTTGCTGTCACACCTCAAGGAGTAGCAAAGAAGGAAATTGATTACTGATAATCCTTCCTATGTAGGTAGAGATGAGTTAAGCTTACTTGTTCAAAGTTTTCAACAGTAGCAGCACAAAGATGGCCTGTGCTTCTGGTAGCATCAAATTCACTGCTGAACTGCTCCACCTATTGCAAACGGAATTTGACCAAATAACCTAGTCAGTTTGGTTCTTTATTTGCATAATCCAAAAGATGATCATATGAAAAATATATGAACATAGAAGCTAATATATCAATAACAAAGCCAAAACTATATGTATATATACCTCATCAATCAGTGTAGGGTCAGAATTCACTCCAAGGACAGGAATTTTGTCATCCAATGAATGGCTAGCCTCCAGAAGAGTTCCATCACCACCAAGTGTAACAACTAGATCCACATCATTAATGGGTGGTTTCAAATTGTTACGAAGTACAGCTTTCCATTCAACTGACCTTTTTTTCAGAATAGCTTGACAAAAGTTTATTGCATCATGGTGTACCTTTCGCCTACTCTCCAAGAACTGTACGATCTGCAATTTTCGTGAGAGAATTCAAATTTCGAACTACTCTAAAAATATCTACAATTATTCCTATCATCCATGTACATTATAAGCCAAAAATCCTGGAAGCACCGCTTATTAAGTAAGGATGTAAGACATCACATCTGATGCACTGATACTGCAATTTGTTTCACGTATCAACCAATATCTGGATCCAATACTCTAAGATACTTTACTGATACTTAACGATGAAGTACTCAATCTTTGAAGTACTAATACTTTTATGAAGACAATAATTTATAATTGTTTTATTTTGACAATGTCTAAGTAATATGATCTTAATTTGGATCCTCACAATTGCAACTATATATTTATCACGTTTTAAGAATTGTTATACACTTTTAACTACGCATTGTATCCTGCTGTTTTCAAAATAAGCATGTCGTCGTATCAGACACACATCATATCCGATATCGTATTTGTGTATCATAGCATCATATATATATATATAAGGGTTGATTTGTTAGATACTTCCACAGTAACCAAAGTACAAACATCAGCTTATTAGTATCTTATCCTTTGTTCATTATATAGGGAGTACTAAGAGAACTCTTCTTATTGCAAGAAAGGTGGACAATAAATCTGAGTCATAGAGTCATGGTTAAGAGTAAAGGCTAGTGGTAACATGTTCACATAAAAAAGTCATGCAATTTTCTTTAATCTTAATTCTTCAAATATGATCTTATATTCTACATTTGTAGTTCTAGTTTCTCCCAATAAGAAGAATTTTCTTGTTAAATGGTCAAAATTAACTCTTCTGACAAAAACCCGATCTCACCTAATACACTTCACACACAAAAACAGATATTTTTACGGTTCTAATTCATTGGTAAGAAACTAAATTACTGGTACTACCCCATCTTTTACCAACATGAACAAGAACGTATAAAGAAGTGTTGAGCGAGGAATGTTGTTAGAATAAAAAATCCTAACTTTCCTCTCTTCACTCAGCCGCTTCTAGACTCGTCTCTCTCAGACTCACAGTTGCTAGTCACAGCCTCTTCTCTCACATTCTCCACGCTCAACCCTGAACAACAGCACCTCACTCAGCTTGGCTCACTCCAGCATTGCCTCCAAATGCTAGTACACTCTTCCTCACAGACTTCTCCACAACTGAAAAGTCTAACTCTAATAAAGAGGTATAACAAATTTCCCTCCATCAAACAAGGACTTGTCCTCAAGGCATTGGATCTAAGCTGTTCACAGGTAAAAAGTACGTGGCTAGTGCAATAAGACATCTTAGTCTCAAGCTGTTGGCATAAAATACTCCAGTGATTCCATCGCATAATGTAGCATTATTAACTGACTATTGCAGGAATAAGCTGCATATGATATGGGAGCAGCCAGAACATCCTGAGGAACCCATTGCTGAATCTGATCCATCTTAGAGGTGTCAAATACTGCCAACTAAGGGATTGGTCTAAATGAAACTGCACACGAGTATCATGGACAGGAGCCTTTCTTGTGGGCAGTTGTATAGGAACTGATTTTCTTTTCACCCATGTATCAATGCTCCATACACAGAGTTGAGCATCACCACCAGATGAAACTAGGATGTTAAGGCAGGTTGAAAAAGTTAAACCAGTAATTCTCTTTTGGTGACCCTTCAATTTCGATTTCATCTCATCCACTCTAGCATTATAAATGTAAATTGTTGAATCCTCCATCAGAATGGCTATGATGTTATTATCTTGAGGGTGGAATGCTAGAAAGGTAGAGGCAGGGGGCATGAATGCTGTCATCACATTGAATGTCATCATGTTAAATAACGAAACCTTTCCACCACAGGCAGGCAAAACATAAGAGACGTTCTTTAGGAGTGCATTGCAAGGAACAACTTCATCAAGGTTGACACCCGAGACATCATTAGTCATAAGAAGACCACTGTCGGGTTGCCAATGTTGTGGAACAACGCTGGCAGTTACCTTCCCATTGAAATTTGTTTACAACGAGCCCACTGCGACCACCTCGGAACACCATTTGAACCAAGTGCCAATAGACCAGTACTAGGGTTTTGTATAGAAAAGTTGAAGAACCTTGCTAGAAGAATATGTACTATCAGGCACGATAATAGACTGACATTGAACAGGATCAACAATTTATTCCCTCTATCAATTCCCTCTTCCACAGTTTCTCTGCAATTCAAACAATGGAATTGACTCCTCCATTAAGAATTGGAGAAGGCCTGACAGGTGAGCTCCTTTCTACTTCACAGTTAACAGGACTAACATTAACAGCAGAAGAGACAGATGTCTTAATTGCATAGCAGCAGAGTCAATGGATGAACTCAATGCTTCAAATCCTGGAGTTTCAACTGTTTTTAAGGATCTAAGACCACTAACATTAGCAAGAATTTTGAATCCATTGTCTGCAGTAGGGACAGCAAGAAGATTTCCTTCCTTGTTGAATCTCAAGAGTGGAAGGGCCTGCACGTATGCCTGATCAAGAACTCCCATTGAAGAAACAGTTGCAAAATATTGAATATAAACGGAAGAAAGTATCTGCTGTCCAGATTTGAACCCTGCCATACCAATTGTTAGAATAAAAAAATCCTAACTTTCCTCTCTCCACTCAGCCGCTTATAGACTCGTCTCTCTCATACTCACAGCCGCTTAGTCACTGACTCTTCTCTCACACTCTCTAAGCTCAACCCTGAACAACAGCACCTCACTCGGCTTGCCTCACTCCAGCACTGCCTCCACTCGCCAGCACACTCTTCCTCACACAACCACTCACTCCGGTGATCACTCACAGGAACACAAGGTTTAACTTTAACTAAAACTTCTCATTAATCTCTCTTGAAAAACAATTGGTGTTATAGATAACCTAACTACCGAAAGTTCTGTTTTCTACTATAACAGACTTCGCTGAAAACCCTAACTAGTTATAACAAATGTACAAAAAAATGTTGGACCTTTTCTATTTCCCATCTACCCATTTTACAATACAAGTTTCCAACCAAGCACAAACAAACCAAACCCACATTAACATTTCATCAAGCAATATACGTGCATATGGGAAAGTGTGGAACCAACCCTTCAACCGTTGTTTCCTAGACGAATGCTCAAAGAAAGGGAATGATAGAAACATGTGAAAGGGGTGGGTGGAGACAGTGTTACCTGAGGGGGGCTCTGGGAAGGTGGTAAAGATACACTTAACGGTTTTAGCAGCAGTAATAGTCTCTTCACATTCATCGCCATTTGCTTTTGCTTTTAGCTCTCTCAATTGCAGGGGCACACAACACCTTCTCTTTGCCTAGGTCTTTCTTTCTAAATCAATGTAATTCTTGTTACTAGTTATTAAATAAAGCTTAATTATCTTCTCTTACATTTTACTTTTGGTGGTAAGTTTCCCATTTTTTGATAGTTCGTGTTCTTTTTTTTTTTTTTTTTCTTTTTTTTTTTTTTTTTTTTTTTAATATAAGACTATCCTTTCCTGGCTGAAGTGATTGTATTTCTAATTTCGTAGTGTTCATTTTGTGAAAATATTTATTTATTATAAAAATTTATGATATGATATAAATAATTATTCAAATTAAAATAAATGGATAAAAATAAGCATTTTAAATTTGAGGAAAAAATTAAAAATGATTCTTAAAAAAAACTTAATGTTTAGAATTTGATGGTTCTATACGAAGAATGAATCCATTTTTCTCAAATTTATTTTGCAAGATTTTTTTAGATAAGTTTATCAAATTTACTTGCAAGAAAGTAAATTTCCTATTCGATTTCATTTGATGAGAAAATTGTGGTTTAATCTTAAAAAAAAGGGTAAAACTTTTTAACATATATTTACTTTAATTTTATCAAGTAGGTTGTGTTTCTATTTTATTTTTTAAGCGTTGGATTTATTTTCTTTTGAGTTTCATTTTTTTCTTTTATATTATTTTGAATTATTACGCCTATTCATTTGTACTCGTTCTATTGCTGATTTTTATTCTAGCGTATACATGTTAATTTATCATATATTTAAATCTTTATCTATGTAATTTGCTACTGATTTCTGATAAGAAAACAAACTCCGCACGATAACAAATCACATGAATAAACGATAATTGAAAAACCGTATCCAAAATCTCTCAATACAAAAAGAAAATGTTAATCAAGGTTTCTAACGGAGGTTATAGAATCTCTGACAAAACACTTGCGTTTATTAATAAAGTGGAAGTTTTCCAAATCTCAAGTAAGTATTCCTCGTTTTTTAATAAATTGCATTAAAATTTATTATTTTAATTTTTTTCTAAATCATGTTAATTTAATATGTGAAATTTTTTTTATCTCCAACACGCACTTCACTAATTGAACCGCATATTTAGATTTTTCATCTCCAATTTGATGCTCCAATTCTAAGTCGGGGCAGTCACTTCGTACAAATTATTTCATATACTAAATTATTTTTTAATATATCGATAATGTTTTTATTATTTTTATTTTAAAATTTATATAATAAATAATTTTTGTTCTTTTTCACATACTCAAAATATTTCTATTATATTTAACTATACAATAAATATAAATAATTATTTACTATACAATATAATTTTTTGTTTTTTAATAATTAAATGTTAATGTTTATTTTATTTTTCAAGAGTTTGTTAAAATGAGATATTGTATTGTTAAAATATTTACAACTTTAATTTGTTGAAATGATATATTTATAATTTTTAGTGTGTTAACACTTTTTTTCTTGATTACATTTATTAAGAAACACTTGACTCAATCCAATATGGGGAGAGAGAGAAAAATATAAATAATAAAATTATTTTTGATATTTTAAAAATTTGTTAAGTATAAGAAATAATTTATATCGTGTAGAAATAAATTATTCCAAATATGTGAACAGATACAATACAGAGATTTTCATCTTCAACTCCAACTTAAAAAGAAAGATTGTCTCCAACTCGCAGATACATCATCTCTAACTAGCCCATTTAAGAAAATGTGATAAAAGAATATGTAGATGTAGCAATCAACTCCACCACTCACATATGGTAGCTCCAGAATCATTATATTCTCATATTTTCTTCACGCAAGTAATATTAAATGCTATGTTTCATTTTGTGAAGGTATGTTACTGATCTAATTCAATTTGGGGTTGTATATTATGCTCTTGTTTGTCCACAGCCTCTTCTGAGTGCTACTGAAGAACAAATTAGGGTATTCAAATAAGTAATGGAACCTTCGGTATTGCACCAAAGAGCTTCTATCAAAGGCACAACAAACTTACACGAATCAATTGTTAAGCCTAGGTCGTATTTGCGAGTCCATGTGCACCCGAAATGCTTTCCTAGGTACACACAGATTGTTTGTTGGAATGAAATTACATTTTATACTATTTTGGGATGATGTTACCTGTAGTTCTACTATTACCTGTAATTTTATTAAGTTTACTTATAAATTTTTGTAAGTTTCGTTGACAAACTTTGAATATTGTGTCAAAACCTAATGGAAAAATTAGGGGTGTCTGATTTAAGAAAATTTTCTATTTCAGTTTTTAAAAATAGTTTTCATTTTCAATTTTTTAAGATTTAGAAAAATTGACTCCTTATTGGGATGTAGAAGAATACAAACCTTATCACCAAATTTTCATTAGATCCATTTTTAGTTTTCAACTGTTTTTTCGAAACATATGAAAGAAAATATTTTCAAAATTTTAACTAGATATATTTTTAGTGATGCTTTCAAAATTTCAATCCATTTACACTTATCCAACTCCTGATTGATTGCATGTGCCAAGCTTAGTACTATTACTAGCATACTTGACTTCATTTTATGTTTAAAACCAACCTAAGCACTTGCTCACTAGTAGCACTGAACCCATCTATTTGCTATTGATATGTTTGTGCTGTAGTATCTAAGAGTTTATATTTTCTGTTTGTGATGGTGCATATTATTATTGGATTTGTTACATGTTGTTTTATATTTCATGTTTTGATGAAAGTATTGCATATTTGTGTTGTAACATAGTGTTGAGCCTGGAGAAATTATTTTAGGAACTTCTATGAGTTATTCTAGTATTTAGATGATGGAACTCAATTAATTCATATTTTATTTTACGGTTGTTCAGTTTAATAAATTTATTTGCTAATAATATAGTTAAATTTTCTTGTACCATTAATTTTGAGAAAATATTCATGTTGTTATACATTCATGATATTTTTGTCATGTCATTTGACCTCACTGTGGTAACTAATCTACCAGTGTACTAATAATATGTAGTTAAACTACCACATTTTAGGTGAATACTTCATATTTCTTGTTCTATTTATGTCAAACCCTAAATTCCAAATTATAAACCACCACCTTTAAGGGTTGTATTAGTCATGGACAAAGCTATGTGTATAACATCATCTAATTAGTGTAACAAAGATTCATTTAGAAAATGCTTTGGTGGTTTAAGTATGTTAAATGATTTGATCATTGGGAATGTTTTGCCTAACTCATGGCTTGAGGTGTTTTGAATATTTGATTTATAGGATGTATGTGCTGTGCTGAATGAAAGGAGATTACCCCAAAAAAATACTAAAATCCATTAACGCAAACAATGATAGATACATAAACCAAAATGGCATTAGATTGAAGCAAGGGAAGATTATCCAAAACTTTCGAATGACTATCAGGAGAATGAGCATATTTAGCGAAAAGCATATGTTGTTTAATTACCCTCCTGCTAAATGAGAGCAAACTACATCTTGCATATTAGTGATCCTATGAACCCTAAACATCACAATAAAAGTTGTTTTTAAATGTGTAAACTCCTACTAATGTTAGGATAATTTTTGAGCACATTATACCTCAGGCCGAGTATGCTTCAATTTTAGCATCTCATATTCTAATTGTTCACTAACTTTAATATTTTTCAATTTGACTAATTTCATTGATTTTGTGTTCTAAAATAAGTTTCTATATTGATATCACAAGTCCATGAAATGAAGGCAACGATGACTTTTTTTTTTGTATAAAATTATCTTGGAGAATTGTCTCGTGACATTGCTATGTTTCTAGTATCACTACAAATATTTAAATATTGATTAAATTAATATATATTTTATAATGTAATTTGAATGTTACTAATTATAATTATTTGTTATACGTTAGGTATATGATCAAGAAAGTGTTCCTAATGAAAAAACAAATGATCAACATCAAAAACTATAATGTTATTTTGTTTTTAATAATGTATAATTTTATGATTAAGAACTTTGTTGTAATATTTTACTAGTTTTTACAAACTTTGTTTTAATAGTTATTTTACCTTGAAGTTGTAGACTTTGTTTTGTTCCTTGCATAAATGTTATATTCAATTATAAATACGAATATTCTAATATATTTGCCTTTTATCATTTTTTTCAGTTTTTTCAAGATTAATGTACATTAAAAAAATAATGCATTTTACAAAAACAAAACAGATGAAATTACCGGAGGTTATGAAAGATTTCAAAAACTGCTGGCAGTGACGAGGGTTTCAAAAATAGTTGGCAATAATGAGGGTTTAAAAAACCGCTAGCAGTAACGAGGGTTTTTAAACACTGTTGGCAGTAATGGGGTTTCGAAAACGACTGGTAAATAATTGTCATTCTAGGAGTTAATCAAAACCGACGGTAATTTATTAGCGACGCTGGATTTTCATGAAAAAACCAAACTGCTGAAAAAACTGTTAATATAACTCCATTAAGTACAATTTTTCTTGTAGTACTCTTTACAGTTATAAAATTTAATTGCAAATATTTTGTAATATTTCATATTTATTTAAATAATTATTATATATATATACTAGAATTAAAAAAAAACTATCTCAAATCTCTTAATAAAACTCTTTACAATTATAAAGTTTAGTTGCATGTATTTTGTTATATTTCATATTTATTTAAATAATTATTAACTAGTGCGCGAACACACACATGTGTGTTTGTTAGGTCTTGAAGAAATCTTCAGTATTTCTCTTTACTTTTTGGGGTCTTCGCTAGATAAGTAGTTATCAATCTTTGTCTTCTTCGACTGAGACGTACCTGCAAAAGGTTCTCCGTTGTCAAAGCAAGTGTTCAGAAGTCGGAGTTAGTATGTGGGTGGGATTAAAATCATATATTTTTTACTAAGTTTCTTATGCCTTTTATAAGGGGCCAAATACTATAGCTTTGATATGATTGATTGATCTTTTTTCCGGATTGTTATTATTAAGGTAGTTAGGTGGCTTTACACAAAGGAGGCACATAAGAGAAAATGTTATTATATACCATTGTTGGTCGAGAAGTGTCCAATTGGTACCTGACCAAGTACTTCTTGTCCACACGTAGTACATTTGCTCCACAAGCTCATGGGATTGTGGTCCCAAGAGATGAACTTTTAGTAGTGTTTTCTTTTCTTTGGTTTGGTATGCAGTCATTCATAATCGAGTGCTACTCGACCTTACATGTGCACTTGCCCACTAAGTTTGAGCTATAAGGTGAATAGATTTGAAGATCGACTAGGGCTGACGTAAGCCCTTTATGTGGATTTGTGACTGTTGGATCCAACGTTTTAGAGGTGAAGGGTCACGTTTCTTTTACTGTCACCTTTCAAATTCTATAAATAAGGACTAAAGGTCCCTCTTGTCGACACCATGAATTCTATATTTGGCCGATATCTAACAACCAAGGAGTTTTGTAGCTGCTAGGTGTAGAACATTTGTTTCGAGGTAACCATGTCTTTCCTGTCTATTTTTGTAGTCTACGGGTAATGTTTCTTCAAGGAATTTTGAGGGGTCAGTTAGTATTAGGGGAGAAACGTCTAATTTAGAGGTACATGTGGTTATGGTGGATCAGCCTGACAGGACTGAGGATATAGCAGTAAAAATAGTCGAGTCCAACCTCTCCTAATTACCAATTATATATCAAAATACTTGAATTACCAAACAAATCAACCGAATAAAATAATCAATACTTAAGAAAATTACAAAAGTTGACACAATTATAAAATTTGTAAGCGTTTAACATGGATGACTATCAGTGATTATATAATTGTATTTGAACCAAAATTTAAAGACACGTGGTAAGATATAAGAAAAAACACTTCAATAAAAGTTAAATGCAACAATCAAGGATCAATCAATAAAATAAGAAGAAAATGACTTATATCTTAAAGAACCCATGCTCTATGTTGGAGACTATGGAACTGATTGGATTGAGGAGAACTGCATAAACAATGAGAGAATGTGGAGGAAGAATGTTGTGACAATTTACTTATAAAAGAAGTTTGAGAACTTAAGCTCACAAGGAAGGTTCCCTGTGAAAGATCTTAAAGGAGAGTGCTCCTATAGTGACTATTACAAGAAAAAAAATGCAAATTTGGTATCAATTTCCTACTATATTCAAAAGTGATTTGTGAGGGTTGGATTACATGTATGTATAGGCTAAGTTACCCTAGGTTAAACATGTACCGAAATTCAAACAAAGGCACCAATTCTCACCTATGTGTGGCATGTGGGAACTGTAACCCATGTGCTTGTAGATCTAACTCATTTAACACGTGTTAAATGTGATTTTAGTGCCTAATTAAAGAGCTCTCTACATATGTGGATACATTGTGTTATAGGAGTCTTCTATTATGTTAAAATCACTTTTGAGCTACATGTATACATAGGCCCAATTTGCACACCATCAACTCTAAAAGTACTTAACTCAAATACAAGCTCAAATAGCCTAATTTAGTTAGGACAATTACTTCTTGCACCCCATCAATTTTCAAAATCACTATTTTACCATTCTTCGAATTACTTGTTCAAAATTTCTTTTTCACAACACACTTTTTGGAATTTATGAAATACATTCTAGAACATATTTTTCAAAACAAGATAAGATTTTTGGAATAACTTTTCTAGAATAAACTTTTCAAAACAAAGTTTCTAGAATGCATATAATATCTTATTGAATATGTTTTTCGGGATGCATTTTCAAAACAAGCTTTCCAGAATGAGAATTTTTCCCAACATTCTCCTTCTCCTTTTTTTCTTTTCTACAACGGTGACGGTACAGTGGCAACAATAATGGTGGCAACAATTATACTGAGGTGCAGTGTGGGAGAAACGAAACAGTTCAATCATTTCACCCAATTGTTGGGATATAGATTAAAAAATGAGGGTGGAGGAAGTAATTTCCTTTGCTTAACTTAGATACAAGCTTAAATATCCTACACTTCTTCTTAGTCCAGTTGCAAGCCAGATTATTTTTATTATATGCAATTTATGATCCACTAGAGATGGTCCATGAAAAGATACTGTCTTCTTCCTGAATTTCTAAGCCTTCTTAAGGCACCTCTAAAATTTTCAAAATTTCCAACACTGCCGTTTGTGTAATTACTGTTTTATCCTTACTTTAATTAATTGAATGCAACAGTAAAATTGGGAGGTGGGGTGGTAGAAGCTTGGTGCATATCGTTGGAGGTGGGCGGTAAGGTGCTGTGAGTGACTAGTCTTGTGTAGCGGTGTGCTTTATCAACGGCGGCGGACGAGTGCGAGAGCGGCAACACGGCGGAGCAGTGGTGACGGAGCGTCGTGTGAGGTAAGTTGGGGTAGATTCAATTTGTATTACGGAACAAGATTTCCGGAAGTCATGTCATATTTTGAAATGAATTAGGACCTGATTGTTTAAGAATGTATCTTTGGGGTTAAGAATGTGTTACGGAACAACAAATTCCAGAACTGGTTAATTGAGTTCCGGAACTAACATTTCGTAAGTCAATAGTGGTGTTTCGAAATAAGCTGTTCCGGAATGGATTTGGCACTTGTGTTATTGTTCTAGAACAGGGTGTTCCGTAACACACCCCATTCCGAAACTGAAAATCAACGAAAAATCAAATGCCTCCAAATTGCCAAAACCCAACAAAATCACTCAAATACACCATAAATCGTTTAATAGATAATGCGTATCTCAAATGCTTCTCAAATATGTTGTAATTGATGCACGACGGAACCAAATCGGCAAGCACAAAGACAAAACGGAATGGCTGAAGGTGCTTGAAAGTGGCAGGAGTGGAATGGAGTGAATGAAGATGAATGAAAACGTATAAAGGAGATTTAGGGTTTATGAGTAATTTCGTCTCTATACTATTATTTTAAGGATATTTTGGATTATTTTAAAAATTTTGAGGATGCCTGAAAAAACACTTGTATGTGCATAAAGAAGCCGTCATGAAAAGATTGTCTTGAGCCCAGTAAAATAAGTAGAAGCTCAATCTTTATATATTTGTTTTACCCAGGACTCTAGTTGTTAATACCTTAATAAAAAATCTTTCATCATATATCAACTTTTTCTTACTATAATCAAGAGTGGGAATGGCAACGATTTCTCCTACTCTAATCCAAAAATATGCAGAAGTTCTAGGTAAAAGTGGGAACATTAATACCTCCAACAATAACAAATATAATTTTTGGCCTCCAATATTCTCTTATAACAATCCAAGCACACAAACTAACGCTACAATCCAAGTACTCAAACTCGGACTCGAGCCCATGAAGACGAAATTTTTAAAGTTCTAAATTCCAAACTCCCGAACACCACAAAGGTCTTTTGCTAAAGCAAAAGTGCTATCTAAAATGGCTCTTACAAGATGAACCAGTTTCCAATTCTTGATAGAGTTCCACAACGAAGATAACTTGTACCTCAAATCTTCTACCATAATTCGAGAATCACAGTTAGATAAGGTAATTACGTCACGGAAATTATCTTTACATCTCTCAAGATCTGCAACATTTTTTTTTTCAAGAATTTTGGTAGCAATCGCATCTCCCTTTTTTGACATGATCGTGGAAGCTGCAAAAGATTAACATGATAAGAATTGCTCAAAGCTTGAGCAAAGCATTTTTTTTTTTCTGAGCAGAAGAAAAAGATGAATCGCATCCTTTAAAACTATTTTACCATAAAGATTTCAGAAACACTGACTTTAGGAGCCAGACAAGTGGAAAGAAATTTTTAAGAAATAAAAAAAGAATTATTCGTATCAAAAGAATCATATTTTCATATATAAAAAAGACAGTGTCAATTAGAATAAAATTAAAGTTCAAATATCAACTTTTGTAAAAATATTAAATTTTGAGGTCAATGGAAGAAAATCGATTATTAATCCTTATAGGTCTAACGCTCTTATTGTTGAGAAGATATTTTAGTTTTTTTCTTAGTATGGAGTGTATTTAATAATTATAGGAGTGCAGAAAGCAAAAGCTTAATGGCCTTCAGTTATAGCATGAGGTCCATTTAAGACCCATAGGCCGAAACTCTACGATAACATTTGTCAAGACATTATAACAAAGTGAACAATAGCATATTATGATTTTTTTTTTTAAATGATTATCAAGTTTAATAGACACTATAAATTACGTAACTTTAAATTTAGATTCATATATTTTTTTGTTTCAATTTAAATCTATTTAAAGTTTAAAATTATTATTTTTAGCATTTAGATATCGAGAAAAAATTTTGTTCCGAATTTTTAAACATTTTCATTTAATTTTTGAGCTTTCAAAATTTAAAATCTCTATTTCTATTCATTAACTTTCACTTTAAAATATTTATTTTAGGAATCTTAAACCTTTTTTTCTTTACATGAATGACAGGTTAACCTTGTATCACATACATCAATAAACATCATTTAATATGTTCAAATAATTTTTCATTTAACGCACACAGTTTACCTGTATGAGATAATTCTATAAATCATAAGAAGTGATTTTTTCTTAAATTTTAGAGTGATAAGAAAACGAAGAATTCTAAAATAAAAAAGCTAATTTTATGAGATGTAAAAACAGTATGTGAGAAAACGTTAAATATACTAAACTCTTTTAACTAAAAGATAGTATATCTTGAACCGCACTGGGATTTCTAAATATAGATAAAATTATAAATATAATAAAAGAAAAAAATATCATCACTATTGTTAAAAAGTGAAATCTGTATTAAAAATTTATAATAGGACATATATTTGTTGCAAATGATGAGATAGCTTGTTTTATGAGATAAAATTAAATTAAATAGGTCATAGGGTGATTAATGTTTAGTGGATTTTGATACACAAATATGAGTATTCATCATAAAATTTTTGAGAGAAGGCAACCATATATTCCTACCATTTTAAAATAATCGTTTTAGCGCCTTTGATTTTTATTTTATTACAAAATAATAATCTTTTAAGTATGACTTCATAGAGTTATGGTATTATAGTGTTTCTTTCTCCCATTTATACAAAAACTAAGACATAACTTGTAGTTTTTACATAGGGTGTAAATGTAGTTGAGTGTGTAGTATCTATATGTCTTTTTCTTATATATATTGGTATAAAGTAACCTTCATCTTTGATTTCTTTATTGTAATTTTAATATGGTATAGCTTCAAATTTCCTATAGAGAGTTACTATATTTTATTTATCTAACATTACTTACATCTTCTTATAGATTTTGGTTTTCTTTTTGTACTTATTGACAATGTAAAACTAGAAATTGTATACAATATGTAATATCACATATTATATTTTTTTCTTTATTACTTTGAATGATGTAAACATGTTCCATATACACGTAAATATAGGCCCTGTAAATAATATCCATTCAAATATAATCAATACAAAGATAGCACTTTGAAATTTATATTCAAATGATTAATTAATTAAAGTAATATAACTATTATTACTAATTAAAATAAGATCAATAGATATAATATTTTCTTTTAGAGTTGTTTAATTGTATGGTTGTGTTTTTTTTATATAAATTTCTATCATGGAATTACTAATTAACATTGATTAAATCTCTCTCTCTCTCTCTCTCTCTCTCTCTATATATATATATATATATATATATATATTACAGATATTATATATTTTTCATACACTATTATGAAAAGATATTGATTTGGGTGGGTTTTAATATAATATATTTGATCACAGATCTAAAATGTGATATTTCATATTCAATAAAAGAGCAAATAGTTATAAATTTCACATTTCACAACATAATTATCATTTTTTCTTGTAACATAGTTTCAAACACACATGTAAAGTATTATGCTAATGCTCAGCATTTGGACCACAAACATTGGTTAAATTTTCCAAAATGAGACAAAGAGAAACATACTTAATTATTATACCCTGAAGCAGTCCATTATTCATGTCAGACTTACCTTCAAATAATTTTCATTTGTTCCCAAACGACACCTTTTAAGTACTTAAAATTCCATGACCATACCTAAGGAAACCCCCAAACCCCAACAATGGAAAAAGGATTATTGTGGCAGTTGGGACATGTGAAAATTTATCCAAATGTCTCACAGTATTGAATGGGTATACGACATGACAGCAGAGCTTTTGAAATAGATACACTGCACACACTTTTATGGAAAATTATGTCTGCACACTATTTGTTTTTTCAATCTTTTTATTATACCACTCTTGTTAAGGAAAAAAGGTCTGTGTCTGGGCAAATGTATGTTTCTCTATATTAATGTAGGAATGATATAACAAAATAGTGTTGTTAGACTTTTATTGCAATGGAACAGGTGATTAAGGGTTTTGTTTGGTTTTGTATAAAAAAAAAGGTTATGTCTGGTTTTTACATGGAGATTCAAATTCTATTTGAAGAGTATATTTAGTATATAAGACGTCAAAGTTGCCCTTAAAAATATGTTTATGTATTAAAATTTTATCAGAAAATTTAGTTTGTAAAAACAAGATTTTAGTTACTTTTACAAAAGCTTAAGTTTAATCTAAACTTAATATTTTGTTTAAAACTTCATTGAAAATATATTCAGAGAATCCAAGTATTATTTTTGAATGGAATTTGAAAAATTGGAACTAGTTCTTAAATATAAACTTTAATCCCATCTCATATTTAATCTTTCTATTAAAATAATTAACTCGCATAGGAAAAAAATTGGAAGTTGAGATGTGTATAGCTAAACTTATATATTATAATGTTGTTTTTGAGATTGGTTATGAAATGGTAATTGATAATTTTAGTCTTGAATGGTTTTTTCATATATTTTTAGGCATCGATGATTTGAACTAATCATGAATGTAACGCTAAGTAATATCATCTAAACCATAGATAATTATTAGGTGTAAGTAAGTATTTGTTAGGTAAGGCATTGCACCTTTTCCTTTAATCTTCATATGGGTTTGTCATTCACATTTTAATAAGTAATTAGATAATTCATTTTTCTCTCATTTCTAATGCTTCATTTATTTTCAGTGATTTATTGTTCAAGCATTATGAGAAATGATGTTAATTAGCATTCATTTGAGATGATGATATGCGTGGTAAGAAAGGCGAGTAAATTGGTTGAGGTGTTTCTATTGAAATGAAGTGAAACAATGATAAGTCAATCAACATTATGTGGTTTTACGTCATTGCTCCTTTTAAGAGAATCCAAATATAAACATGAATTTATTCTTTTGCATGTGACAATTGAGTTTTGGTTTAGCCATATTTCTTTTCTCCTTCTTGTTATGACACATTTGAGATATTGTTGTGTATTGATTTGTTTTTTCGTGTGACGTTGCTTTGAAAAAAAAATCTCCATTTTTTATTTATTTTCAAATTGGTTTGACAAAACCTTCATTATTGTCTTCCTTTCGTTACTTTGTCATGATTAGTAAGCGTTATTGAACTCGATAATCAATTATGATCATTATGTAATCAATTGACTAAAAAAAAGTTACATAATCGATTATACATGGGCTATAATTGGATTATGTGTTTTTTGTTCAACATAATATGACTATAACCAATTATGATTGTGTTTTGTTTCCTTGCCCACTATGTTTCCATGTTTCAATGGGATTAAGTTTTGAGTGCGGTAATTATTAAGCAAATAATTGTCTGGTGTGATTAAGTCTTTGTTATTATGTTACATAACATAATCATAATTGTTATATTATATAATCACACTTCCTTCGCCAACCTTTTCAACGTCATCCTTCTTCTTTGAGCTTCATCATATGCAACACCATCGACATTCTCACATGCCTTTGGTGTTGAATCGTGACGTTTGGATCAAACACTTATTACTAGGCCAAAAGTTATAGTTCATAGTCAGGTTACAAGTCTTTCTACTTAAGAGTATAATAATATAACAATCTGTTAGCATCAGTGGACTGCTGCAGTGATTTGATGAATTCAACCAAGTGAAGATGCTCTCGATCATGTGAAGGATGGATGAAGATTTCTTGAAGTTTGAAGACTTGAGTCTAGGATCTAGAAATTTGTGTTGTGGGAGTAAGTTTGAAGTTCAAGTTGGTGATGGTTATGATCTCAATCAGAGAAGGGCTCCGTAATAATTTTTCTAAATAAATAAAACATTTGAAAAATTAATAAAGGCAAAAACTGATTTTTAAATAACGGTTATAACTAACTGAGAAAAATCTAGTCGACTAATCTGTGAATCAATCGACTGAAAC
>Ga0209489_105660_pt1 | contig 21317 bp, 12 predicted proteins | sample SiratrowhiteBW_FD_187527 | JGI IMG/M metagenome (GOLD analysis project Ga0209489, IMG submission 187527) | Root nodule microbial communities of legume samples collected from California, USA - Siratro white BW (SPAdes) (version 2) | ecosystem: Host-associated > Plants > Roots > Nodule | place...
ATATAAATATATATATATATATATATATATATATATATATATATATATATATATATATATATATATGGAATCTTATTTAACATCTTAAAAATTATAACTGGCTAAATTAACAAAAACATTAAAATCCACAATAAAAAAATGACAAAATGTAGGCACAAGCTCGTGTCCGGAATAATTAATTTTAACTTAACACTTTTTATAATATAATAATATTATTAAAAGTATAAAAATTTAACGAAAGAATATTTTGATAATATGAGTATAAAATTTATATAGCAAAATTTCATTAAAATATAAATAATTAATCCAAAAATGTTAAAAAAATTGAAATCATGTGTTTAAAAAAATAAAAACTCCTTTGTTTAAAAAGCGAATATTATATTTCACTGTATTAGGGTAGAATATTATTATTATTATTATTATTATTATTATTATTATTATATATATATATATAAGTGCGGAAAAATTTAAATTAACGATACTTTTACCGGCTAAACACTTTAGACCTACAGGAAGAAAAATATATAGTATTTTGTATGAATTTAAATAAAAAATTATTGAATTTTATCTAAGAATTATTTCACAAAACGAAAAAGTAAACATAATTTATTCTAATTCAAAATCAAATTTAATTAAAACTATTATTTATTTTATGTATTACACAATAAAAATATTTATTTATATAATTAAAATTAAAAAATAAATTATGTCATTAGAGGAAATAAAATAAATAAATAAATTTATTATGTAAGTTATATTCTAGATGTTTACATCGTGATTGTATTTGACATTGAAAAGTATTTACAAATAGAACAAAAATAGAGGGACAAAGGAGGATAAACGAAGTTTTAGATTATTTGGATATATTTTGTTAACAACTTGTGAGAATATTATAAGAATTTCACCTTTGAATAAAACATGAGAGTTGAAATTTTTAATTAAACAAAAAAAAAATATCGAAACTAACTTCTTAAGAATATGTGCGGGATGTGACTAACAACATATAATGAAAAAATCAAACATACTATTTAATAAAAACACTAGTTACAAGAAATGTTTTTTTTTTTTAAGTTATGATTTTATTTGCATTACAGCAAGGCTAGTTTTATTTTATTTTATTTTAGAATGAGCGTGGTTGAGTTGTGAAGAAAGCATCGTAGTGAGAGTCATCCCACCAGTGATGCCACGGATCCTGCTCTGAATGCATATGCCCCATTGCGTTCCATTCAGATTCGACTAAAATTATCTGACAACAGTGACAACAAACTGCAATGGGTCCAACACTTGCAAAAACAAACCAACTATATGGTTTCTGCCAAATCTTAATTACTAATCAATACTACCAAATCTATTGTTTTTTCTCCTATCATCTTTCACCACCACAACATCATTGCCCTTCAGATCTCCAACGTCAAAACAAAATCCATTGCATCTTTCATCTTTTATCCACAATCTTCTTCACACTCTAATTACATAAGGAAAATAAATAAAAATTGATAAAAGATGTGAAACGCTACTAGAATTGAATACGACCTCTGAGCAGATATTTAGTAAATATTATTAAAATTTAAGAATTTTGGTCTAATAATTGAAAGCTTTGGGAGTTATTAATTGAACTATGAATGCAGAAATAATTATTGGAAAAAGTGATAAATTTTGGGAGGGAACAGAGAAGTAAGTGTGAAGGGGAGAAAGCAAGAAAGGTCCCATGTGTTTGGTCGTCCTAGTTTAACGCCTGAAGCACATGACACGTACAATGCGAAAACTCACAACACATGAGAAAGCCATCTTAGGATTTAAAAACTTTTCACAAACTCCACCTCTCCCATGTGAGTCAGTCCGCGGGTCTTTATTACCACGCTAGAGATGCGGCCCTTGTTTGTCAAATCACACATCAAAAATCAAACAACCTTGTCTTATCTCATTCATTAACATCCTTAACCAGGTCCCATATTTACTAATCACAACCTTTGCACACACTTCCCTTCACCTTATAAATGGAACCTATGTGCTCTTGCTCCAAGTTTTGCTGGTGCTACGTGAGAGCTGATGGAGTTAGAACATAGATGAGTGAGAGAAGAGAAATGGGAAGGAGAAAAGGGAAAGAATCAAAATCTTACACGCTCCCTTCGTCACCCTCTCACTCGTTCTCCTCTTCTTCTTCCTCAGACTTTGAGTTCACGATCTCAATCTCGCCGCGCAAATCCTCCACCACTCTCTGCCCCGCCGATGAACTCTTCTACAAGGGTCAGCTCCTCCCTCTCCACCTCTCCCAGCGCATCTCCATGGTCCGCACGCTCCTCCTCTCCTCCGCCAGCACCTCCTCCGCCTCCACCGCCGCACGCGACTCCACCGGCAGCAGCTCCAACGACTCTCACTCCTCCTTCACCAGCGACCTCGCGCTTTTCCCCGACTGCGACTCTTCTCGCCCCAGCTCCGTAACCGAGGAAGACGAGTTCAAGCGCCTCAATAACAGCATCACCAACAGCAACAACCAACCACCTTCCATCTCCAAAAAGTCTCACAAGTACTTCTTCTCCAGATTCTCCTCCGTTTTCCGTAAGGAAAATAACATCCCCGCCAAAACCCGTGACCTAGACGCTGCATCTGGTAATTCGTCGGTGAAACGGATGAGCGTGACAGCCAGGGAGGTTATCAGGAAGTATTTCAAGAAGGTGAAGCCTCTCTACGAGAAGCTCTCGCAGAAACAGCAGAGGTCCGGGCAGTTAAACGCCGCAGAGGGTGCAAGTGCAGCGACAATGACGTCGGTTTTTTCGCTTTTAACGAAGTCGGAGAGATCTACGAAACTGTCGGAGGGTAACAAGACAGGGAGAAAAGAGAGTGTGAGTGCGCTTTCTCACTCTTTCTCGGGAAATCTGAGATACCCCAGAAGAAGAAGCTGCGTTTCTAGCTGTCCTTCTTCTATGAGATCATCGCCGAATCACTCCGGTGTTCTCTCTCAACCAGGTGCTGCTATGTACTGTGGAGACACTTCTTCCATGGAAGAGTTGCAGAGCGCAATCCAAGGAGCCATAGCCCATTGCAAGAACTCTTTGATTCAGAACAAAATGGTCAGTAAGGAAATCTAAATCTAATCTAATAAAGTCAAATCAAATCCATGCAGTTTCTTTCTTTCTTCCCATGTTCAAAATCCATGTTCAATCTGATGAACTAATTAACCACAAGCTATGGTCGATCATCAAAAAATGTTTTCTTTTACCTTGATTTGACTGCCATGGTAGCCTTGAAAATTTGAAAAGTTATGGTCTGTATAATTTATTGCGTAACAGTGACTTCGCTCTGGTGGTAGTAATTGCTCTGCAAAGCTAACTTGGCACCATGTGGCTTGGATTTTATGGAGATGAGATTCCATTTGTAACGTTACCTGAGCTAGCTACCTCTCTAAATCATTTTGGTTTATTAGCATCATAACAATAATGTAGTTCTATTTTTGATATTTCCATATCCTCAAAATCCAACTTCGTGTATTGGTATATAAAACTAATAAAAACAGTCGTACATCGAACTTCGGTCTCTTCCTGCATGTGCGTAAATTAAAAGGAAGTTTCAAGCCTTCTCGAGTGGTTAAGATGTTATATTAAATGTACATTTTTGCTTAAAGAAGCACGTAGGAAGGTTCTCTACAAGTCTCCGTATGTTGAACAATTACTCAATGTTTCGATTTTTTAGTTGAAATAATTAAATCAACAAATAATTAAGTAAGTTTTATTAGATTTAAATCTTTGAATTGTCTTGTATTGTAGTAAGTCTAATGTATTAAGAAAAATGTTGGGTGAATACGCCTAATAGCCTAATGGATGTCTACATAGAAACAAATAAAGAGAATAGTGATAAATAAAAGGGAAAAGCAGAAAAAGAAAAAGAAAAATCTTGGAATACTTTTTTCTTTTGTTGTCGTCCCATCACTAATCTATAGATAAAAATTATATAATATATTGGAACTCTTCCAACTACATTTGGAATAAATTTGTTGATTCATTTTAATTTTACTATTCTGACTGTAATGTATAACTGCTGTTTTTTTTATACATGAGTGTAATACTTCACTTTTTACCATTTTTATTTAATATCTTGATTGTATATTAATAAGTGGAAATGACGATAAGAAAATAAAACATAACTAATAACTAAAACACTTCTGTCTTTTCTGTTTGAGTTTTAGTTATTAGAATGTATTGCAAACAACAACAATGTGAGAGGGTACTTATATTTTTTCCTTTTAAGAGATCATACTTATGTTTTGTAAACAAATAACCAATCTTCTAGTGAGAATGAAATTAATGGGGTGAATGATAATTAATCATGATCAGTCTAGTTTTGAAATTATTCTGACATAATAATAAAATAATATTATTATATTACATGTCATATGAATATTTCATGGTAAAAACTATGATGTAATTGACCTCGTACAACTGATCTGGGTATAATTTCAATAAGAAAATTTTACTGCTAATTGGGATTAATGATAATTAATCACTATTAGTATACTTTTGAAGTTATTCTAACACTCCATAATAAAATAATATTATTTTATTTGCTTCCTTTGGATTGTACTCGGTACATTCTCAACACTAAAAAGGTATCATGTTACCATTAATAGAATTAATGATAGTTAATTATGATTAATCAAATTTTTAAGTTGGTCTGACATCCAATAAATAAAATAATATTATTTTATTTTGCATCACATGCTCATTTTTGGATCAACAACTTTAGAGTACAATTCTATGGGGTACCATTTCAATATTTAAGAAAGTGTCATTCTATCATTAATTGGAGTTAATGATATAGTGGATCAGGATTAATTTAATTTTAAAGTTATTTTCACATTAAGTAATAAAATAATATTATTTTTATATCACTTTGCATCATATGCACCTTTTATGAGAAACAATTTTAGAGTAGAATACAATTTAGAAGAGAGTATCATTTTACCCTTAATTGTTTACATTAAGACAGTTTAACACATTAATATTGGATGAAAAAGTCACTTACCAGTATGTCATAACTACTTTTATTAAATAGATCCATGTTGAACAAATCACTTATTAGTCTGTATTTTTCCAAAATTATATTATTTATACCAAAAAAATAATTAACAAATCAAATTAAAGAAGAAGGCATACACTTATGTTTATGCCAAACAATACTTCTATTATCGGAATGGAATTGCATCTGGATTTTAAAAAATTCTATAAAAATTGTAACTTGTGTTTTCTTTTTCGTGTTGCGATTCTTTATTTTGCTAAATTAGATACTAATTTATTTGTAATATTATCTCAGATCAAATTAGTTTTCGTATTTAATAAATATCGTACAAAATTTTCACAAATTTGATGGTTTCTTAAACTATTTGAAGTTAGTGAGTGGAAGTCAATTTCAAGTATTGGAGATTAAAAATGATCCAAAAGGAAAGGAGGTTGCACATGGTCTCTCTTTATTATGAAGACTTGTCACATGTCATTGATTTGCCTGGTGGAGCAATATGGTGACAAATGAAGTAAATGAGTTTTCAACATTCCACAATTTTCTAATTAATTACGTCCACATTTCTTCTTCACGTGCTCAGGTAAATTCGTATTATTGTCCAACGGCTCATGTTATAAAAAATGTTATGTACGAAAACACTTTAAAGTTTTACTCAGCAAGAATTTTAATAGTGGTAATTTTTTAGAAGGATGTATAAAACACTATATATGGAGTTTATTACTTCTCTAATTTACTATAGGTTTTGAGGTAATGAACTTTAAAGGGATTCATTATGTTGTTGTCATTATATTGTTGTGGCTTATAATTAGTTGTCATGTTGTTTGTATAATTTCATGAAACATTTTGTCATTCATTTAAGAATCATTTGTATAAGAGCAATTTCTAAAACTAGTAAGTACTTATATGCCTGGTAATTATTAAGAAATTTAGCTTTTCCGAACAGTTAGATGAAACAAATTTTATTAAAAATAATTGTAATAAATTAATTTATATCACAATTTTTTTTACACGTATGCTTATAAAATACACTAATTAAAAAAGTTTCATATTGACTTTTTTTTTTTCCCAATCAATTATGACAAATAATGTGTGATGACATTGGACTCATAAACAATTTAGAAAATGTCACAGGCCATAGCCGTCTCTGGTCTTTGTTTTCATCCCCACTTTAATCATTTATCTCTAAAACAAACACTCACACACTTATTACAACTATTCCCATGCAACCAAGTGAGATTATAATTGCTTCTAGCTACTCATTACTTACTAATCAGATGGTTCTACAAAATCATAATTATCATTCATCATGGTATGTTGTGTGAGGTGTTCCAAAGGGTGCAAAATCTGCTGTCTCACTACCATTCTTCTAGTGATTTTGTTAGTCGTAGTTCTTCTGGTATTGTTCTTCACTGTCTTCAAGCCTAAAGACCCTGACATTATCCTCCAATCCGTTAAACTCGAAGGTTTCAAACTTGAGTTACCAAATTTTAAACTAAATGTATCATTAGGCATGGTGGTCACGGTTGAAAACCCCAACCATGGAAGCTTTACCTACCACAACAGCACATCACATCTTTATCATCGAGAGACTCTTGTAGCCGAGGTTCCACTGCCTGAGGACACTATTCCAGCACGTGATGACCATAACATAACCACGTCTTTGTCTGTTTTTGCAGATGTCGGAAAACTTAAGGATTTCTTCACCGATTATTCGAGGGGTGTTATAAACTTTACCTCAGAAGTCACCTTGTTGGGGAAAGTCAAGGTGTTGAACATCTTCAAGATGAAGGCCACTAGTTACTGCACTTGCTATCTCTCTCTTTTCGTTCCTAACAAAAGCATCGATTCTATCTGCGACTCACAAATCAAATTATGACAGTTCTTGTTTTGTGAAAACACATTATTTTGTGACAGTTATTGTTTAAATAAAACAAGGTTCAATCAAAGTCTTGTTTCAAAACCAATGTATTTTTTGGTTTATATATGTTGTTTGATTTGATTTGCTACATCTGTTCTGTTTATCATTCAAATAAGTTTTTGCTGTTTGTTATTACATTAATAAAAAAATATTAGATTACAATTTGTCAAAAATTTTGTTTTGATGAAGAAGATATCAATAAATATGTTTCAAACTATCATACAAAACATATTGGATTATATCAGAAAAACAAGACAAGATATTAGATAGTGGAACATCAAATATATATAAAAATCAGAAAAAATATTGTAAAAAAATATTTTGGATAAATACTTAAAGCAGAAAATAAAAATACACTTCAGTAAAAAAGAGAAGTGAGTGAAAAACTATATTATAATCCTGCTTTGAAAAAAAACTATGCAGACTCTCGGATAATAAAAATAAATTAATATATTTTTTAGATATACTTTATTTATTTATTTTTTTGGTCTAAAACTATTTTAAATTAAGCCTTTTACGGTCTTTAAAAGAAAAAAAAATGTAAACACAAAAGATTTTAAAACCATAATCCAACCTTTTTGATAGTCTTTCCCAATAACAGCAAATTTCATACTTTATTGATGTTGTGGGAGTGGATAAGGAAATCTAAAACATGAAACGATCTGGAGTGATATGGGAAATGTGGAGAGTCATGAATGATGATTCAGGGACTTTATATTTATACTCTTATCTTTTAAATTAGTTAAATTTCAAATATTTATTTTTCTACATTTATTTAATTATTAATTTAAAATATTGCGAACTTAAATAAGATTGGATTTACAATGGACCACACTGGTGGTCGGCCCAATCACCTCTGCCCAACATTGATAACTTCCCTTCTGAAGTCTCTTTCGGCTGTTCGTCCTTTGACTCCGTAGGCGCTTTAATTCAAGCTAAATAAATGTCCCATTAAATTCAACTTTCCATTTCACAAAAAATATTTAATTTCTATTCTACTACTTCTTTTCTATTTTAATAAATTTAAATGTCAAAATAGAATAACAGTTTAATCTAAAATAATTTGGTTATGGCAATGGCAAAATATGCGTGTGTTTAAATTGCTTTGAACTAGTACTTATTATATCACTAAAATAGTACTGGTTTAATATATTTTATATTTAAAGTATAAAGATTATTTTTCTAACTTTAAAAATATTACGTCAATTCTGATAATCCAAATTCCAATCTGAACAACTATCAATGATTTCTCATTTCCTTTTTCAACCCAAATCAAATATCCGTTCCGTACCAATATATTCTTTTATGATTTGAAAACAGGTTTAAAACAGAAAATTCCCTAATTGCCAACACCATGATTCTACAACAATATGAAGATATTTGCATTATTACGAAGGCGCTACTCAAAACCATAATCTATTCAAATTTAATCATATATTCAGCTCTGAACTTAACCAGACCCCCCAAACTTGTATATTTGGACCCACTTTTAAACCTATACTCACCATAGCATACACACTTGCAAGAACCACTCATTATTATATATATTTACTTTTTTTTAATATTGCATTTCATGTATTTTTTTTTCTATTACATTATTTATATATTTGTAAAACTTTTCAATTAGGGATATGTTTACAGATTTCTCCATAACAAATCTTAAAAAATAAAACATAAAATTAAAAGTTTCCCTAAATTAACATTAATTTATGCAAATTCTAGTACAATTATTTGTAAGTATCATAACATTTTTGAAAACATTAATAACTAGCTAAACATATTTAAATTACTATGATTGAGAATTAAAATAATGTTTATGATTTATAAAACTTAAGTATGAAAAAATGGCAGCGGGCATTGGCCAGTAAAAAGAAAAAGACAAAAGGGAATGGAGAAAATATCGAAATTACCCCTCCGATCTGGCACTCACTCGCGTGTTCAAATCCCGAATTACATTTAGAGCACCCTTTCTTCTTCTTCTTCTTCTTCTTCTGCTTCTCTTCCGCGCCTCGTTTCTGCACACTTTGGGTTGCGTCTCAGAAGACAGAGAGGGACCTTCTCCTTCTTCTTCCTCTTCTCCTTCTTCTCTCGTCCATGGACCTTCACTCCCGACCAGATCACTGCCTGCCGGAGAGGAAAGGCCAGAAGAGGAAGTTAGAGGAGGATTTCGAAGACGACCGACAGATCTCCGCGCCTCCCACCGGCCACGCTCGCGACGCCCTTCTCTCCGACGTCAAGGACCAGGTCATCGTCCTCGATTCCACCTTCTCATGGAAGGAATCCGATCGTGCTGCCGCCAAGCGCGCCACGCACGCCCTCGCCGATCTCGCTAAAAACGGTAAATCTGTTCGTGCTCTTGCTTCCTTCGTTTTCTTCTTTCGCGGAATTCGGTTTTTCGCTGCTTTCGTCCTTCGCGGAATTCGGTTCTTCGCCACGCACGCGCTTCATTTGGTGCTTGTCTTTGTTTGCAGAGGAAGTGGTGAACGTGATTGTTGAAGGAGGTGCCATTCCTGCTCTGGTTAAACATCTTCAAGCGCCTCCTCTGGCTGGAAGCGACCGGTTGCAGAGGCCAATGCCGTTTGAGCACGAGGTCGAGAAAGGAAGTGCGTTCGCGCTTGGACTTCTCGCAGTCAAGGTAATTTTACTTCTCCTCTATGGTGCCTGTTAGTCAGGAATTATTGCAACTTAGCTTCTTCATGTCTTGAATTTGACAAGCTCTAAAGTCTATGTAACTCAAGTTTTAGTTACAGGCCTGTTATTTGTATTGTAATATAGATTCTACGTTGAGTTCGGTTACTGGTGATATGATAGTTATCTCCTTTTTTTAAAACGTTGTTTACACCAAAAATTGTTTTATCTTATCGTTTTCACTAAACGGCGTGAACGATTCTTTTTAGAATGGTATAGTACATACTGTATAGTAGAAGGAGGCTTTGAAGATGATGCATGATGGTCTAATATGTGGTGTGAAAATGCCTTCTGCAGCCGGAGCACCAGCAGCTCATCGTTGATAGTGGTGCTCTAAAACATCTCGTTGATCTTTTGAAGAGACATGAAAACGGCGTAACATCTCGTGCCATTAATAGTCTAATTCGTAGGGCTGCAGACGCGATTACTAATCTTGCTCATGAGAACAGCAGTATTAAGACTCGTGTCAGGTATGCTTCTTCGAGTACAACCATGCAATTGAAATTTAATTTGGAAGGTTTGTTCTTATGATTATCTGGAGTTAATGTGTAGGATGGAAGGTGGGATTCCACCGCTTGTTCATTTACTTGAATTTGCGGACACAAAGGTGCAAAGAGCAGCTGCTGGTGCATTGAGAACCCTTGCTTTCAAAAATGATGAAAATAAAAATCAGGTTAGTGGTCTTTAGTGAATGTTGGAATTTAAATTGACTTACATATGATACGAGTAAGTCACATATCATCATGACATGTAGATCGTTGAATGCAATGCCCTTCCAACTCTGATTCTAATGCTTCGTTCAGAAGATGCTGCTATTCATTATGAAGCGGTATTGCTTGTGCAACCTTAATTCTAAAGTTAAATTTTGCAATATTGCTGACTTTGGTCTTCGCACTTATCTTACTAGGAACTTGCAATGAATTTTATTGAGTTACAGGTTGGTGTGATTGGAAATCTGGTCCACTCTTCTCCTAATATAAAGAAAGAAGTTCTTCTTGCTGGGGCTCTACAACCGGTCATTGGATTACTTAGGTATACTTTCCCTATTATAACTAGTTCCTTTTTTTCATTTCAATAATTTTCCGTATTAAGATGTCTTTCTATTAACCTATTTATAATGTATGATGAAACAGTTCCTGTTGCTCTGAAAGCCAGAGGGAAGCAGCCTTGTTACTTGGACAGTTTGCAGCAACTGATTCAGACTGCAAGGTAAGCATTCACTTTAGTTTTTTTAAAAACTCCATGATTAAACTGAATGGTGAGGGAGAGAATGGTAGAGAGGGAAAATCCTAACACATCCGTTTTTATATTTGTTTACTGGATGGTGAAAAAGGTGATGTGAACAACTTTATGCATGGATTTTTAGTTTGGATTCTGATAAGTACTCAAGCATTTGAGGAACCGACCCTCGAAATCTAGCTATTAAGGAGGGAGAGTTAAACACTTAAATACATCATTGAGCATCCCATACTACTTGTTGCAAACTAAGGCATCTCACAATATCCAAATTCCTATCATAGCACTGATAGGTACTCTCTGTATATAGCCCTTTCCAAGATATCAACAACTAGCTCTAGTACCAATTGATAAATACTCATGTTATTGGGAAATTGATGTGATTTGGAAAATAAAAATAAATGTGTATTGTCTTTTTGTTAATAAACTTGTTACCCTTAGTATTAGTATATTTTATGTTTTGTTTGGACATAAGACTAGGGAAAGAAGTGTTTGTCTAATCCCTTCCAGCCACACTCTCTATATAAGAAGAGCTTATGTTCTCTCATTTTGATAATTTTGTTTGAATAAAATTAGTGTGTTCTTATTTTGAGTGTGTCATATTTCAAGTAGCAAAGAATTCTCTCTTTTGCTTATCTCTTGTGTGGCACATTGAGGTTAATCAAAATTTGAGAAGTATAGAGTTTTCTCTCTTAGGGTTTCCTATCTTGTGAGCTAGGTCACAAGTGGTGATTTTCCACACTTGCTCGTCTCATAGATTTGAGTGACTCAAGGTTTTTCTCAATTCCTAGCATTCTTGATTCTTATCTCGTGAGTTAGGTCATAAGTGACAAATTACCATCTTGCTTATCTCATGGAATTTGAGTGGTACAAGGTCTTGTTTTAATTCCTAGCACCATCTTAATTTTTGTATATTCTTGAATTTTTTTTCTTTTCCATGGCATTTGCAAAATTGAAGATCACATTTTATCAAAAAATTCTTCAAAGAATCATTTCAAGAATTCACCCAGGAGTTCTTCCTTGAAGCTTGAGTGAAAAGATCCTCCCAACCTAGGCAAGCCTCCCTTGGGTTTTCATCAGAAACCCACCTCAAAAGGTAGCTATTAAGGAGGGAGAGCCAAACAATTAAATACTTGATCAAGCATCTCATACTGACTTAGGCACCTCCTAACATGCAAGTTCCTATGAGATTCTTTGTATAACTTATTTCTGAATAGGGTGGCTCAGTGGATGTTAACTCATCAACGCTTTGTGTATTATATATCTGTTTTTAATTTTACTTTTTGTTTTGTTTGATTTTGTAGGTTCACATTGTTCAGAGGGGTGCTGTCCGACCTCTGATAGAGATGCTTCAGTCCCCTGATGTTCAGCTAAAAGAAATGTCTGCCTTTGCATTGGGGAGATTGGCCCAGGTTATTTCTTTTCCCTTGTGTTTTCCATGTCCGAGTTCACATATGTAAGTTGAGAAGCATGATTTAATGTACATTTCCTATATGTAGTTTTCAATCGGTAATGGTAACATATATATTCTATGAATTTCCAACTTTGTAAGTATTATAAATTATATTCTTGGCAGTGAGTTAATTTTCAATGTCATTCTAGTTTAAATCGTTGACATAAATGTCGTGCATTTCCATGTCTTAAGTTTTGTATTAATGTCTTACTCAGAACATAAAAGTCATCTTTCTGATATATTGTATTACTTCAGCTTTATAAATGCAAGTGTTATGCACCTTTTCTGACATGGTGAATCACTGTTTCCTTCTAACACCATAGCCTGAAGATATTCAATTTTAAATTTCAGGACACACATAACCAAGCTGGTATTGCACACAATGGTGGCTTGATTCCCTTACTGAAGCTTCTTGACTCAAAAAATGGGTCTTTGCAACATAATGCTGCTTTTGCTCTTTATGGCCTTGCAGATAATGAGGTGAAATAAGCTCTATGAGTTCTAATAAAAGATCTTTTGTCTTGACTGTAGTAAAGCTTATTACTTGAAGTTAAAGTAAAATAACTGTTCCTTTTTTATATTTTTTACTTTGTCCCATAGGATAATGTGGCCGATTTTATTAGGGTAGGTGGAATTCAGAGACTGCAGGATGGAGAGTTTATTGTTCAAGTAAGTTTGCCTGGTTGATACCTAGTCTGTTTCTCGGTTTCATGGTTTTTGCATTTGCCCTTTGTTGTCTATATCAATGTGGAGTTCAGTGCTTTAGATAATTGCATACAAATTTTATGTTCTTAGGCACACACTAATAGACAAGGAATTGGTTTCTCTTCCAGGCAACTAAGGATTGTGTTTCAAAGACATTGAAAAGATTAGAAGAGAAGATTCATGGGCGAGTAAGCACCATTTCACATTCACTTGCTCTTTGATACATTTTTCTGAAATTAACTTGGAAATGGTAGGATGCTACTACTGTATTAATTATTAATTCTACAACAATCTAGCCTTATCCCACCAGTTTGAATTCTATGTCTTGTTCAGATTTGTAACGTATTAATTTTGCCTTTGTAGGTGCTGAACCATTTATTATATCTCATGCGAGTTTCAGAGAAGGCTTTTCAAAGACGAGTTGCTTTGGCCCTTGCTCACCTTTGTTCCGCAGATGACCAGAGAAAAATATTTATTGAACACCATGGTATGCATCTTCTTAATCGTAAATTTTGCTTAAGTTTGATGTATGATTTATTTTAGAACCTTTTTCTGTGTTTTTTTTTTTTTTTTTGCCTTTTCTATTCTATATGATCCAAGCACCTGTCCATGCAGGTTTGGATTTGCTTATGGGGCTTCTTGGCTCTTATTATAACCCTAAGCAACAACTTGATGGAGCTGTGGCTTTATGCAAGCTGGCCAATAAAGCCGCAACTCTGTCTCCAGTAGATGCTGCACCCCCATCTCCCACACCCCAGGTAGGCATATGTAATTGTTGGCTTGTTCTCATCCTTCATAGCATCATTGCTAAATGATTGATTGCCTTTGCCCAGTATTTTGATTTGATCTCTATGTTTTACTTATATATGATGTTTTACTACCATATCTTGGTGTTTAAAATTGATTTGAATATTGGGGATAGTGTCTAGTTGTAAATATATGGTCTGTTTAATTAGTTAGTATCTGCTTCTGCGGATCCAATAATCTGTACTATGACCTATGTCTCCAAATATTATGTCTACAACTTGCATATGCCTAAGAAGCCCGATTCACTCATGGACTGCTTACTTTCTGTTTTGTCTTGATAATTCTGGATCCATAAGTTATTTTTATAAGTTTTAATGCCTGTGATGCTAGACTTTTCTTCTTGCAGGTCTATTTGGGAGAGCAGTATGTAAACAATGCTACCTTGTCCGATGTTACATTTTTGGTTGAAGGTTGATGTTTTTCATTCACATTGTTTTCTTAAAACTGTTGCTTGGAGAACAATTCACCTAGAATGCAGTGTTGTTGTAGCTGCAGTTGACATTTGTAGATAACCTGGTATTTTCATACTTTGCTGCAGGCAAACGATTTTATGCTCACAGAATTTGTCTGCTTGCATCTTCAGATGCATTTCGTGCTATGTTTGATGGTGGTTATAGGGTGAGTATATATGGATCGTAAGTGTATCTATGTCTCCTCTCACTGTTAAATAGACTATCAGGCAAAAGAAAAAACTATTATTGACTCCACTATTTCATGATAAGCATCATGTATAATCTATTATTTTGATTTTTAAATATAGCTCTTAGATATTTTAGACATGGTATCCTGTGACTATAGTTGGATCTACACAATCATGCTAACTAGGCAATTAGGATATTTATATTTAATAACTCATTTCTTAACCTTATTATATAATAGCACTCCCTGCTGTGCAAATTGACAGATTCAATTATGTCTCTTGTTTTCTTTTCCTCTAACTCTCAGCAATAGCAATAAAAAATTATATTTCATATCTCAGCACAATAATTGTGATATGCAAGTCTATTTGTATGACAGGAGAAGGAGGCACGGGACATAGAGATTCCAAACATTAGATGGGAGGTTTTTGAGCTGATGATGAGGTCAAATAAATCCTCCATTCACGTGCTTTATGAAAGTTGTGCTGTGAAAGCGTGTAATAATTTGTGAACAACTTAATTCTTATTGTCTTCAATCTTTTTCTCCAGATTTATATACACTGGATCAGTTGAGATCACTCTTGACATTGCCCAAGATCTCCTCCGAGCAGCTGATCAATATCTTTTAGAAGGACTCAAGAGACTCTGCGAGTACACGATTGCACAGGTCAGCTAAGAGAATTTTGGTTCACACACATAAATACACATAGTCTTGACACTTCTCCTCCCGCTTTAGTATTACACTGGAAAGTGGATTTCTCTTATTTGATGTTTCGGTCCCAGGATATATCACTTGAGAACGTATCAAGTATGTATGAGCTTTCTGAAGCATTTAATGCTAGATCGTTGAGGCACACATGCATCCTTTTTATCTTGGAACACTTTGATAAATTGAGTGGAAAGCCAGGGTACGTATCTGATCCCTCTACAATGTGTACAGGATATCTGAATAAGTAAACAAATCTAAATGGAATAAATGTCTGAATCATCTCTTGTAAGCTGGAGGTTTCAGGCCAGTTGCATCTACTTTTAATACCTATTTCTCTTTATTCTCCTTGTAGTTTTGGCAGAGCTTGTGTCAACCTAAAAGTAGTTTAGATATTGAAAGTTTGGATCTACTTAAAATTCTTTTACATGACTAAATGAAAAATTATATGGCCTACCATATCCAATAAATAATTAGTTCTTGACTTGATTTCACTTCATTTTCAATTTTAATGAAGCTCTATTTCATTAAGAAGGCATGTTTTGGTCTTATTTTTATTAGTATTCGTGTGAGAAATGGAGTTAACATTTTATATAGGGCTCAAAAATATGGAAAGCTTTGGGCTACCTTTTTTCAGAGAGGGCGGGTTGTGATTTTATTCAACGTGTTGCTGATCTTTCTTTCTTTCTTTTTTCTGCATAATAAGTTGCTATTCTTAGTTTTGTTTGCTTTTGACAAATATGATAGGCAGGGATCTTAAACTTTGTCACATAAGAGATACCGACCTTTGGTTTGAAATTAATTAAATAATTAAGCTATGGCAGGATAAATAAATCACAAATATGATGAATGAATTTCACTTTTACATTTCTATGGTTCTGTCTTTCTAACCTTTTAGAATGTTTATACCAATTATTTGCAGACACTCCCATCTGATTCAGCGTATAATACCTGAGATCCAGAATTACTTTGTTAAAGCCCTTACAAAGGCCAATTCCAACAACCAGCCGTAGAGTTTACTGTTCTATTTGACATCTAACCAGTTGCAATGTACATAATGTGGTCGATGTTAATTGAACGTGCGAAGGAAGTCTCCTGGATTGAGTGCAGCATGGCTTAAAAAATATTTAACATCAGGTCGTGTTCGTTCTTTTCTGATGCAGTGTAAGTCCCTTCTAGGCTCTAGCTGTAACGTCATTCTCGTAGATGTAGCAAATGACCTTCACGAACATTGTTTTTTCTCGTGCAATATTGTGATGGTTATGACCTGATAGTGTTCTCTTTCTCAATTGATTTGACATTACAATTGCTGTGTTTCTGAGAGTACTATAGGTTGCCCAAGCACCTCATGTATATATGACAATTAGATATTTGTCTGTAATGTGCTGATGGTTAATTGCAAATACGTCATTTAAAGTCGCAACATTTGGATACTCAGTTACTCATTTGACCATGACAAAATTGAATTCAGTCGCTGTGTATAAAATTGGCTGTGTATATAATGAAGTAACAATGCTGTATGGAATGAAAGACACCTATATCCAAATGAAAAATCCTCACAAACGACCACCAAAGTCGTATGAACATCTTTCCTGCTTCATGATGGTCTGGGAAAATCTTTTATAATATTAGTGACATACTTTGACCAATCAAAAACATGTGAAATGAAAATTGAATGTGTCGTCGGATTAAATAGTAAAATCTTAATCTTTTGTCTGGATGTATCAGAACCTCTGGTGAGTTTTTCCCTGGGCAGATGGAAGGTCTTGTTGGGAAAAGGCTTCGATTGTTACTTTTGAAGACAAATAAAAGAAGGATTGAACTGCTTTTTCTTGGGCACTATGTATTACCATCGACGAAAAAGAATCCCCTCAAGTCACTCCCAACGGTGTCCTTTCAATTGGAATGGGCCAATCGGCTGAACTCAAGTCTTTTTATGCTTGTTTCATGATTAGAGTAGACTGCAAGTCATTCTTTGCACGTGCATGAGATAGGTATGTCTTCTGCTTTTGAGGGTTTGTATGCCAGTATTAATCAAACATGAGTTATTATGGATATACTAACTTCACACGCGTTCATTAAACAAGACTCTTTCTTTATTGTCGTTGAAAGCAAAATCGTCGAGTCGCATTATTTTGAAATATTTTCTTCTGAACTTCATGGCAAAAATGAATTGCCCTATAATTGAAAGGAGAACAGTGAAAGGAGTAACTGTTGATTATCGTATCATGCATGCTTGGTGGACACAGCGTGACTCATTTGGAATTTCCTCCGAAGGATTGCGTTTATTTAATAAAAAAATTGCATTTTTGTGGATAAAGCTGAGTTGTAATTATCATTTGAAATTTAGTTAGAAGTAGGAACATTAATAGTCTAAGGTTTAAGAGACTTTGAAACTAGGGAATACACAATTCTACCAAATTTATTTAACTGTAAACTTAAAGGAATCCCTTGTTAAAAGCACAAGCAAGCAGATGCAGATCTTTCACTGGCGAAGAAAATTAGCAACAATTTTTATCAATCTTTTGGCTTGCTCATTTTTCCGCATCAAACATGTAGTGGACAAGATCCTCTTCAAGAAGTTCCACTTGCCCTTACCACCCACTCTCCTTCACAGCCTTTTAGTACAACACTGTTCTGTCCCCAAAGTGCAGTCTGTCCTTACCAGCAACAGCAACAGCAACAAGCATCTTAGAATACCATGATGAGCGAATACCCATGATGAGCCATGCTAGGAGCTTCGGCAGCCCTGGGGTTATCTAAGCCACCAGCTGCAGACTGCTTCTTCCTGCACCTCCATATCATCTTCCAGCACCTCCATAGTTTAGGCAAATTTACCATTTAACCCTTTTTAAAACATTTCATATCCCACAATACCTTCCACCACCCTTCACATTCTTTCTTCCTCAACTTTGCCTGCACCCTGTTCCCACGCCACTGCACCCCATTCGACGGCGGCTGCACCTCCCCCTCCACCTCCACTTTCACTCTCAGTGCTTGTATCCCAGTTTGCCAATGCAGATCTACATTGAGTGCACCTTAGTTGCTTGGTTGTTGGCTTGGTTCTTCATCATTGTTCTCCATTCATGGTTCATGAAAACCGTAACCCACAAACTTCAACTTCCATAATTTTGGCACCCATTCAAGCAATTGAAAGGAAGGTAAGCATCATTGTAAGTTTAATTTTAGATTGTAGAGGTAGTTGTGGTGGATTGGTGGCGGAGGACGGTGGTGGTCCAATTTTTTTTCACTGTCAAACTGTTCTACGGTTTGTAGAAACCGTAAGTAATTCAAATTTTCTCTTTTGCGGTTTGTATAAACCGTAGAACAGTAGAAATTTTTTTTCTGTTCTGCGGTTTATACAAGCCGCAGAAGAAAAAAAATTTGTATTGTTCTACGGTTTGTACAAACTGCAGAAAAAAAAAATTGCTACTGTTCTGCGGTTTGTACAAACCGCAGAACAGAAAAAAAATGTTCTACGGTTTTTAGAAACCGTAGAAGCATTTGCATTTTTTTTCACTTCTTACGGAACTTCTACGATTTTTACAATTCATGGAAATCAAAAAAAATGAATAACAGATACCTCGACGAAGACAACGGTGGTTGTTTTTCAACCACCCATAACCACCGACGGCCACCCAAAGTGCCTTCAACCCCCCACTCCAACACCGTAGGAACCTCTGCGACACCATCCACCGCTGTTCAGAAATGCATCGCACCCCTTTCATGGAAAACCTTCTTTTATAGCAGTAGAGATAATTTTGTAATTTACTCATGTCTATTATTGAATTTTGAAAATTATGAAGGTGCAGGAAGATGATATGGAGGTGCAGGAAGAAGCAGTCCCAGCTGCATCAGAGTACACAGTTCCAAATCAAGGACGGATGGGACTCTTCAAACCCCTTAATTGGTGGCAAAAAACTTCCTGCACCTCTTCATTTTAAATCTGCATCTCATCACTAATGTTGAAATGACCAAAATGTCTTCTACCTTTATAATTAAATAGCTTCTGTAATATCTTTTCTGGAATTTATTTTTGGAAAACATTTTCTGAAATATGAATTTTATGTTTTAGAAAATGTTTTCTAAAATTTCTAGAAAATATTTTTCAATATATAAATTTTACATTTCAGAATATATTTTTCAAAACGTAAGATTCATATTTCAAAAAATATTTTTTAGAAGTAGATTTCAGAAAACATATTTCAAATATAAAATGTACGTTCTCGAATCTATTTTCAAAAAACACTTAATAAAAATAATTTTAATATTTTTGAAATTTATGGGATGCAGGTTGGAATTAGTAATATTATGAACAACATTGATACATTGCCAAGGCCCCCAACAAATATCTGCTGAAATAAGCATGGTTGATGAGCCACTTGGTGAGATTTGAATGGGAAGCAACCCATTTGAATAAGCAAACCATTTTTCTATTCTTAAAGACTAACATATATTTTATATTTTTCATTTATTTATTTATTTATTTATTTTTTGTTTAATGTTATATAAAAAACTAAAATTTTTTATTTGATGATTAAACCACATGATTCATATACGGCAAATTTTGTATTATAATTTTAAAATATTAATAAAAATCAAATAAAAGAAATAATTTGTATAAACCAAATCATAAATTCTTATTGTTAGTGAGTAACGTATCAACATGGAGCTAGAAATATTTCGATTTAAACCTGTAAATTATAACAAATGATGCGCTACCCTTAAACACAGAACTTTTATATTATTACTTCATTCAAAACATTGATTTTTAAAATTTATAATAATATCAAATTAGAATAGATAAACTGACTTGACTCAAAAAGTTAATTATCCTTAATATTACTTTAAATTTTTAAAGATTATTTTATATATAAATTGAATGCTCAATAAATGATAGTTTCTATAAGAATAAGTCATTATTTAATTCTAGCTTAATTTTGATATATTATTGAAATACATACTTTATGTTATAAATCAATTAAAAATTATACCAAATAAAATTTAAAATAATTATTAAAAATGAATTTTTAGTGTATTTAATAATTATTAGCTGAATTACAAATATGAGGCTGCTTTTGTGTCGCTTTGATAAAAAATATTTTAGGTTGTCAACGTTTTTAATATCATAGGTGTTTTAACATTTTAAAAATAAAATTTAGAAATTGAAAAAGGAAATCATCTATACACAATTAACGTAAAATATTTTCGAATTATCATAATAACAAATCATTTCATATGAAAAGTTTATTAATTTTATGATAAACATTTTTAAATTAATGAATGACCGATAAAGTTGATAAATGCTTTGTATCGATGATATAGTGGTCATTAAAAAATTGATGAATAAATACAAATTTTACTATAAAAATGTAAAAAATTTATAATTATATAAATTAATGTTCAATTCTTTTAAAATTATTCAAATATATTTTAGCTCTTCAATAATTTATTGTAATTTATAATTTCTATTAAATAATAATTACAATCGTTTGAGGTGTAAAAGTGAATATTTCAAATCAGAAGAACCTGGAAAGTTTAAGAGGGAAAAATATATCTTATTTTTCTTATTATGAGTTGAATTCTAACATATTATTACTCCATCAATTAACTACAAATCATAAATTAACAATTTTATGAGAATTCTTCATTGTATGACAATAAACAAATTAGTAAGACTGTTGCATTTTAATTAATTTTTTACACAAAATAGCATGTAGAAAATTTAATTTAACATTTTTGAAGGAGATAAGAGAAAAGGACTTTTAACCTATGTGAATGAATTAAAAATTTATCTAAGTAATAATTTTATATTTTTGTTTTAACTTTGGCCACAAATTTTTTTTGCAAGACAAGAAAAACATTCAAATTTAATCAGAAATTAAAATAAGCCCGATTAGGATAAATATTAATAAGTTTGAATTTAATCTTTTATTCTTGTGATATTTAAGGATGTATCCAACTTACGTAAAAGTCTAACCTATCCAGTAAATTTGTTTTAAAATGTATTTTGTTACGTTAACCTAAATAGGTATGTACATGAAAAAAGGCTATTGATAATAAGATATTATTTTATATTATTATAAGTCATATAAATATATATATATATATATATATATATATATATATATATATATATATATATATATAATA
>Ga0209489_105661_pt1 | contig 21311 bp, 13 predicted proteins | sample SiratrowhiteBW_FD_187527 | JGI IMG/M metagenome (GOLD analysis project Ga0209489, IMG submission 187527) | Root nodule microbial communities of legume samples collected from California, USA - Siratro white BW (SPAdes) (version 2) | ecosystem: Host-associated > Plants > Roots > Nodule | place...
ATAAAAAAAAATAATATATATATATATATATATATATATATATATATATATATTATAATTTTATATTTAATTTTTTAATAAATTAAAAATTCCAATTATAATTTATCAATCTTGTGTTTTATAATTGGGTCTGACCTAACACAAAAAAAAAAAAAGTAACATTAATCTATAACCCTGCACAATTCTCAGCCAGTCAAAATACAATAGTCTTACCATAAAAATGTTTATATACATGCTTTATGAAAACAAAATAAAGTAGGTCTTTAATCATAATAATTTTGTAAGTGTATCTTTATAGCAAGACTGAAATTGGAAGAAAAAATTATAATATTAGTATTTGAATTAAATTTAGTACTTTTAGTTTGTTAAAAAAATGTAAAAATAAGTAGTAGAAAAATTGAAATAAAATTGTTAGGTTATGAAAACAGAAATCTCAATATATATATTAAATTATCCTAGTTAGGGAATTAAGGAAATTAAAATTTAAAAAAATGCTACTTGAGTAACTTTTTTTGAAAAGGATATTAGCAGAAAAAAGATTAAAAAAAATTAAAAGGATTAAGGTGAAGAAACAAAACATAAGTAATTAAACCTTTGAAGTTCAAATTAGTTTTAGAATAAGGGGAGAGAGATTTGTTAGAAAATGCTTTTATGTTTCAGTTGTGTATGTTATTGAGTAAGTAGTTGTCAGCAGACCAAAATTTTAAAAAGACTTTAATGATTTAGTATTATTTATTGTTATATTAATTTATAATTTGAAGAATACAAATTTAAAAAGTTCATCTTTCTAATTTTGAAATTATGTTTAAGCAGTGAATGAAAGTTGTTCCAGTAGAAAAAAAGATAAATAGTTATTTTTCAACCAGAATTACTTGTCCTACTTTATCGTTCTCCTTTCTTCTTATTTATGTCTTGATCCAGTTAATAATTGATAAATTGAACGTTCCTTGTAACTTATTATTGAGAATTTGCAGATTTATGACTCGTTAAAGTCATTATAACCCCAATCAAATGGTCTTAAATGCAGTAACATAATTAGGTTTTGAGACAGTGCAAGAGCAATCACACGTATATACGATAAATGTGCTTAATGTTATAAATTCCATTCTCCTATTTCTTCATTTTTCTTATATTTCTTTGTCTTTTGCTTTATCTTGATCAAAGCACATCATTCCAATTTGTTGTCATTCTAATTGGTGGTTTGTCAACATCAAGAATTTAAAACCAACCGACAAATTAGAAGAAACATTTTCACCATTTGGTATGCAAAATGTCACACTTCCTACAGTGATGCCTTTCTTCAATCATTTTTACACACCTCCTAATACACCGGAAGAGCCACTTCTTTCACAACCTACTTCGTGCTAAAACGATTCCCTTTAAGGCTACTTTTCCAAATACAATTAGGATTATCATTGGAATTTATTTACAACATTTTTCAATTTTAATTGGTCGTCGTTAATTTCCAGGGTTAACAAACCAATTGCGTTGTTAACCACGTAATTAAGAATGTCATTGTATCCCGTCAAACTTCTATACCATGTGGGAAGTCACTGAATCGTTGATGATGTTATTATATTTATCAGATAAATTCTTACTTGAAGAAAATGACAAGACATATTGACGGAGAAACAATTGAGGGACTAAACATGATTAAGCTTTAATTAGAGATTAAAGATACATTTTTAAGACGTCTAGAGAAAAAAAAAATATTACATCCAATTAAAACGTTTCCTTAAACTAAACCCAGGTTTTGATTAAATATTTGAAGTTACCTTGGGTTGTTGTGACAACCCTACCTTAAACTTCTTAATCAAGGAGACATGCTTTCAACCGCAAGCTAACTTGGATATTTATTTGGCCACTGGTTTTGGCAACAAAACTAAAACCACGATTCAATATTTTAATCTTCCGAATATAAAAAACCTTAAACATCGTCATCATATCTTGATCTTGATAATCAAAATAAAAGACCGTGTTCCACAATTCAATCTTATCCCAAGAAAAACTTTTCAAAATGTATACATCAAGTAGAGCCCAATTTCTACGTTACATATAAAGTCCCAATTGACACAATTTATAGATTTGTATCACAAATCACAATAATGATCAACATTCCCACAAATCACACATCGATTAATTTATTCATTGAAAACTCCATAGCCTGTTTTGGTACATCATAGTCCTATAGATAGATGTCTCAATCAATACATCGTAATTGATGACTTTGGTTCATGTCTGGTGCCATGGGATTCACCAAGAAACATGACTTGTGGTTTTTTGTTGTTGTGGAACATGAGAGTGAGTCAACAAATGGCACAAGCATTAGGGTTCTCTTCAGCACTCTGAACATAGTAGTATGTGGTCATGTGGGGATTATAAGCTTTGTAGAGCTTGACAAGCTCTTCAATTTGTTGGTTTGGATCTTTCTTCTTGTCATCTTCTTTCTTTTTGTTGTCATCTTTTTTGCCATCATCTTTCTTGCCTTCATCTTTCTTCTTCTCTGGCTCTTTTGCCGGCCCAACAGTGACAATTTCTGTGTGCCAAGTTTTTCTCAATTTGCTCACCACATCCACAGGGTCCACGTCACCCACCACAGTCAGTTTCTTCTCCTTCATGTCCATGGAGATCGAATCGATACCTGCATATTCATATTATCCTACTCACATCATCAAACATAATAAACATGTAAACAAATTTCTGATCTCTATAATTATTTTGGCTTCATGTTTGTGTGCCATTTCAGAACCATCAAACCTCTTTTATTTATTTATTTTTAAATCCGTGTTAGCTACATCATTACTTAATGGAGACATGGATCATAATAGAAAAATTAAGATTCGTTTTTCAAAAGCTGTTCAAGGAATTGATGATTCACTGTTATTCTGAGTGGCAAGTAGGAACAAAATCAACGTCCATTCCTGTGATTAACTCCTTTTCCTTTTATATTAACAACATGGTTTATTGAAAGCCATTCTCACAAATTAATGGACAAAAATTGTTCCAAATCAAGTTTTATATATCGAATGCTTCCAAATGGTCCAATACTTGCAGTTAGAAATTGCATTAAATAAAAGAGAGAATTTATTAGATGTATTTTTTTATTGTCATCAAACTTATAATTTTGACTCCATAAATTATAAAAGTAAGGTCTTAAATCAGTACCTGGGAGGCTAGAAACCGATTTCATGGCCTTCTGCTTTGCTCTGTCATCGTGCAAATCCAATTTCACCACCACTTTCTGCAACAAAACAACAACATGAAGATCACTCGGATAAACGATAGAAGCAATCTCCAAACAACAATCACCAACATATGCACCATGCTACAGTATACTATAATCTGCACCCACTATGATAGCTTTTAAATATATGTATGAAACAAATTGGAAAATGGGTATGATAGTAATAAAAAGCAGAGTTAGGGTGGGGGATATAAAATGAAAAATCCACTTAAACAAAGATAAAAGAGATCTATATTGAAGTGGTCATTCTTGTTTAAAGGAAGAATGATGAGAAACAAAAAATTATGAAAGGCAAAACAAAAACATATAAAAATAGAGAGAAACAGAAGATATAACATATGAAGTGCATAAGGATCTGAACTTTGAATAAGATTAGGAAATCTCACCTTCATTTACAAATTAGTCTAAGTTTTGACGAAGAGAGAGTGAAGAGGAAGAAAGGAAGAAGCAGAGAAATTAGCAGTGCAATTTGAGTGTTGGGTTGGGGTAAGGTTTATGGGAAGCATAGACTACTTCTGTTATTATATAATGTAACATCAAAACAAGTCAAACAAGTGCCTTCTTAGTTAATTGTTTTTGGGTAAACTAACATTTTAGACCATTTTCAATACAATAACTCGTTTAAGATTGTTAAATCAACCCTTCGGGTTAACATCACTCTTTTTTTATTTTAAAACTTCCTAAGTACACCACACCTCAGAAAAAGTTACTGCATGCTTCCACCAATAACTCCACATTCTTACATTTTATATTTTATTTATTTATTAAACTATAATCATCGGCCAAAGAGGGAGTAATTCATCAATTTAAAAAATATAAAAAGTTTAAAGTTCTTTTAAGTTTGAGAAGCATTTTATAGTTTTTGTTTGAATGAGAGTATTGGGCAAGAAAGGGATGAAATTGACGCAAGACTTATGACAGCCAAGTAAATGAATTTGTTTTGATTTTGTCTCTGTTTTGCGTGTTGTGATGAACATTTGAGGTGAAAAGCTTGACCAAGTCTTTCGCATTAGCAATGACCTATGAGTCATGCTGCATGTTATACACTCTATGTGGACCAACAATAATTATATGCTGCATGTTAAAATTTTATAAATGTTATATGTTGACATTATATAATATGTATCAATGGATGGTTAATCAGGTAATCACTTGATATTTTGTCTAACATGTAAATAGTTAACAACTATCATATAATTCTAAAATAAAAATCGCAATTTAAAATGTTAGAACGATAAAGGTATATAATTTTACTTTCACATTAAAATCGAATTCGTTCATTTAAAAAATAAAAAAACATATGTTTAATCCTTGTCATAGATGAATTGTGCTTGAACAATTTTTCTATAAATGAGAAAAAGACACGCACTTTCAAATAAAGAAAATAAATAGACTACTAAGCTTTGTTTTTTATTATGGCCTTTAGTTCTTTGACGTAAGAAACCGAAAGTATTAAAATCGTTAGTCTCTTTCTCTGCCTCTGTATTGAAGATGATATATTATTAAAAAAAAATATCAGCATCCTCTCTTTTAGTTGTTAATATTTTTTTGTAAATTTTTTATTTTTTACTTTAGGAGATAAATGTTCCAAATGTGTTACTTGATTCAAATATTTTTCGATAGAAAGTATAGGGATTGTTTTTTTATATTAAGGTCACAGTATGACAAGGACTTATACAAAATACTTGCAAATAATTTATTAATAAATGGTTACTGACAAGCTTTTAAACCGTTTTATTAAAGTAGTCTAAGTGCACCACTGGATATTATGATATATGGAGTTCTCTATCATCTCTGCTTTTCAATTTTTTTTTTTCTTCCGTTGTGTAAATAGTTCTCTAGGTTGTCCCAATATCAATTTCTCATAAATTAGACCTTAATACTATATCTTAACTCAAAGCTCTATATTTCAATTAAGTGTTTCTTTCTATTCTTAATGCCCCAAGAATTGATGAACCATGAATTAATGCTAAAAAATTCATTTTCACAACTGAGAAATTCGTTATCGAGTTGGATCTTGGATCAATTCAACATGCCGGTAAATATCCTTCACGAATTCTTCCTCCGTCCCATTATCCTCATCCTGCACCTCCATAATTTAGCCAAAAATACAAACATACTATTAAATAAATGATAATAATAAAAGACTAAAATATCCTCTATCCTTATTTACCTTCTTAATCACTTTTATATGCTTCATTTGCTTTATTTTTCCTTTGCTTGTATCCGATTCGTTGCTTCACTATAGCATACGGTTCAGTCATTATATCTGTTTTTCACCTTTACCGTCAACAAAAGTAATCTGTATGTAGGTGAGAGTATTCAACGTTTGCATCACAGATCTGAGAGGAGAAGCTGCGTATTTGCTTCAATTTGAGTTAAAGCTTTAAACAAGTGAAAAGTAATTTTTTTATAATTATTAGCAATTTGTGAGTGGTATTAATGATTAGGATAGTTAATTTGATGATTGGATTGTCGTCGACAGTGGATCTGCGTTGGAGAAGATGAACTTCGTATGAACCAGATGCCGCGCGTCCGGTTTATATTTTGGTAAAAAACTAAAATGTAAATCGGATGGGGAGCCATCCAATTCACATTTGCAAATGAAATTGTGAATCTGATGGGCCCCCATCCAGTTTATAATTTTTTTTCAAAATGTAAACCGGATGGGATGTCATCCGGTTTATATTTTCATTTGGAAAATATGAACCGGATGACACTCTATCCGATTTATATTTTGAAAAAAAATTGTAAACAGGAGATGAGGCATCCGGTTCAGTATTTTCTTTTAAAAGAAACAGAAGACCGTTTTAGTCATTTTTACAAGAACAATTTTGAAATTTTCAAAACTTATGAAAATGCAGTAGGAAGGTATTGAGGTGCAGAAAAAATCCGTGCTCATAGAGTTCAAGAAAGCCCAATTTTATTTTTTTTTCAATTTGGAAGCTCAGTTTTAAAAATGGGACCAAGAACTGATCTCCCATCTGATCAGTATAGCCCATCGACGTCATAAAAGGAAAACAAGAATTGGGTGAACATATTAGTAAGGTGGAAATGGTTGAGAACCAATGGTTCATAGGTTTTATTCTCCTACATTATAAAAGCTATTACGTTTCAAGTTCCAGTTGGGTATGGTTTGAGTTTGAGTTCCATTAATTCACATCAAAGCTCTTGCATCCTTCTTGGCAATCCATTTTTGGATGTGATTTTGGGGACCAAATCAACGGTCATTATCCAAACACGCATTTACTGCAATATTGCTGCTACAAGAATCTTCATGAGAGCCATTACATTCCTATGTTCTTGCTACTCCGGGAGTTAGGGATCGATGATTCGAAACCTAAGAAATAAGCACGCACTATAGTTTATATATAATAAATATAAAATTAGGGATCACTTATACTGATGAGTTAGGTGCACACTAATTACATCTTTCATGACAACAACATTGCAATTCTTTCTCCTCCTGATTAATGTATATAACTTTTGTTAAAATAAAAAATTGAAGGCAAAAAAGGAAGAAAAAGGTTGTTCTTGTCCATCCCTTGATATTCTGCATTTTTTTTATTCTTTTCTACTATACACATGGCAGATAATTATGAATTATGATAAAATATAATTAAGGGTAAATATGAATATGAAATGTATAAATAAAATGAAAAAATATACATTATATATTATTTAAATAAGTTATAATTTAATGTTATTTTTATTTTAATAATTAATTATTTGTTGAATTTTTTTTCTTTTCGTTCAACATCTATCAAGTGTTGGATAATACATTATTATTTTTATTTAGTTCTTTGGTAAAAATAAAACAAAGTAAATAATGGTAAATAAAAGTTCAAGATGATGATAATGAAATATTGAAAATTACTTTAAAAAGTCTCTAACTTGTTATTCATGTTTCTTTTTTTAAGTTTAACACCAAAATTTTTCCATCTATTTTATTTTTAAGTTCTACAAGTATGTGCTTGGACAAAGTAATTGAAAAATATTTTTGGAGGTTAAATTAAATTATTGTGTATTGAACAAAAGGTTGTCGTCCATAAACAAAACGTATTACACGATATATAATTAATGCCAAAACTTAAGGTTATTGTAAATTGTAGGTTTTCCCTTGTCAAAGATTAAACTTAAGGCAAATTTATCTCCTCCTTCAATGACAAAGTAGTAAAAACAAAAGCATTGAAATTACTCAAAAAGTCTTTGCTTCTTTCTCACTGTTTTTTTTTAACTCAAATATTTTTTTGTATTTGTTTTGAGTTCAATTAGTATGTGATTGGATGGAGTAATTCAATTGAACTCACATCATTAATGTGCTTTGGAGTTCTTATGGAACAAGAGGTTTCGAGATGCAATTAATGACTAAACGTAACGTCATTGTAGTATTTCCCTTCTCAAAGGCTAAACTTGAAGCAATCATGTCTCTCGCATCAATTCTCATCAAATAGAAAGGAGAAAACACATTTGAATAGTAAAAAAAATGAAACAGAGCAAGAAATCTTTGATTCTCTCCATTGATGTTTTTATTTTTGTAATGTTTCAACTCAAAAATGTTTACATGTATTTTAAATTTCATTAATATGCCTCTATAGAGTAATTGATAGTTTTAAGAGGACTAAAAATTCAATTAAATTCCCATTATTTATGTTGAAGAAGTAATATGATTCTCCCAAAACATTACTCCGCTTACTCCAATGTTGAAGTGGATGAAAGAGTTACAAGAAAGAAATGAACAATCTTCAACAACTTTTGGTTTTATCATATTTTGCTTAAGCCACTTAACTATCAAAAGATTAATAGAGGAAACAAAACACAATTCAATGAAGTAAATATTCTCAATAAATATAAAATAACGATGCATACTCAGAAGCCTGATGTGAACGGTCAAAATTAAGAGTGTTGCTTCTGTAAGCTATCCTAAGTCATTTTTTTTTTCAAAACAAAAACTTTATTCATGCTTCTGCATGGGTAAATAACATCAGTTTTCAATGATACAATCTCTTGCGCTTTTCACTTTCTAAAACAATGAGTATTATAGATAGCGGTATTCGAAGCCTAAATTGCAAATAATGAGTATATTATTTTCTATTTAGTGTTTTTCTAGAAAGATACTTTTTTTAAAAAAAATATCAAACTGCACAGACACCTCGTTCAATTTCTCTACTCTTTCCCTCCGTTTCCTTTATGTCGAATAATTCAATTTTTTTGTTTGTCTACATCTGTAAGCAAAATAGTAGTATGCGCACTTCGGTTGTTCTCATATCTAATACCATTTTTATTTGTGTTCCCAAGCACTTAAATTTGAATCTAAAAAGTGCGAGGCCAACCATATAGCAAGCCAACCATATAGCAATAGAAACCCTTCGTACTCAATTTTTAATCTACCAAAATCAACCAGCGAACAATGAACTAAAATCCACATGACACATACAAAAGAATTTTATTCTGCCTTGTATTTTATTAGAAAACGAACCTGGAAATTTAAGGTCAAGCAAACAAAAGCAAATTAACCAGCAAAAACAGTGGCTAAAAAATCGACTATGAGGGAAATGGAAAGAAGTCAGGGTTTAGGGTAGCAAGTTAATAATCACATTCCAGGACAATAAATGTAACGTGTAAAGGCAAAGACTATCTTAAATTATTGAGAAAATTAATTGATGCCAAATGACGCTAAATCAAATCCAAGACATTCATTCCAGTTCAAATCCATGAATAATGCCATGAGACTGGATATAATAAAAAATTATTCTCTCTCAAAGGGGCAATCCCTACTCAGATGACGACAGATATCTGACCATAAATGAATAAAAATGACTGGTTTTACCGAGATTATTAGACAGCGGCTTCGCCTTGCAAGGATGCCCGAGCAATCTCTAGTGCCTCCTCCACTGAAGTTGCGTTTTGAAGTTTGGCTTTATCAATCAGAGGTTGAGTTCTGGCGAGTTTAGGCAGGAGTTGAAATTCCTGAGTTAAAAAACAAAAAACTCAGCATTAGGTTTTCTCTTTCAATGATCCCAGGTTTATTGAAATGAATTCTCAATTATATGGGACTAGTTCTGAGTATAAATTCTGTGATTTACTAGTGTAATTGTATAGAAATAGAACTTGGGCTCTATTTAGATAAACTTCTGCCTAAATATAAACACTGCGAGAAGAAAATGAGATAAAATGCTTTGAGCTTTTTCCATAAACAAAAACTAACAATTAGTTAAGTTTTATAGAACCTCTCTTATTTTTTCTTTGTAAAAGTTTAAGTATATAAATTGATTTTAGCTTACTAGTATTAATTTAACATTTTTAATTTCTTCTCTTAAAAGTACTACCAAAAAATTATACAAACTGAATCAGAGCCAAGCTAACAAAAATAACTACCGACCAACAGTGTTATCGCGCTCTACGCATTTAACGATAGCAATAAAAACTAAAGCAACTTTGCCGATTTTTCATAAACAAGTCACATATATTATGGCATATAAACTCCATAAGTATCCATAGGATTAGGATACTCTGCAGTTTCTAAATGAACTACAATAAATTGCACGCTTAAATTTAATTAAATTAAATATCAAAAGATAAAATTGTTATTAAATAAGATAAATCAATAGACTAGATGATGCAGTTCTTTATAAAACTGTAGACGATCTTAATCTTTAGTATATAATCTAAACATTAACAAAAGGTTAACAAGTTTTGGTCTCCACATCTTTACCTATTGAATTATAATTATTTGGTATAAAAGTGCCTCATCTCGATAAAAATCATGAAAACAAAATGAAATGATGTCTTGAGCAAAAGAAAAAAAAAATTAACACAAATCAATATTTGATAATTCTTTCTGTAAAATATCAATTTTATTGTTTTATCTGAAAGTATAAAAAATGCAGAAAGACTGACCATGTAGTGTCTACCTTTCTGCTAGTATGTGAGTGTGTATATAATTCTAATATCAATCACACTGTAGAAAAATAGTGGCAACTAGCAAATACCTCAGGGCTCCCACTTTCAAGAAGAACTCCTTTCAGCTTACCTGTGATCAAGTAATCAAATTCTTTGTAACAGCACTTCAAAGATCAAACAAGCACATGTATGCATGTAAACATACACATTAAAGCATTACCGGATTCAATCCAGAAGGTAGCTATTTTAGGATCAAAATTTCCAATTTCAACTGTTTCTCCAACTATCCAAAGAAAAATAAATGGTAAGAGCAATAAGAGATATTTAAAAGTTGAAAAAGAAGAAAAAGGTGAGGCGATGATATTTATTTTTAAGTAATATTTACCATTGTCCCCAAAGAACTGCCACCATACTTTTCTAGGGCTTCCTTCATATTCAAAAACCCTCGAGTAGAAGTATGGAAGATAGTCATACCTGAAAATTCATTAAGTAAATTCAGCTAAATCAGCTGGCGGAAAAAAAATGAACTTGAAGGATAAATGACAGAAACATATAATCCAACGTACGTGTGAGTTTGTGCGGTGAGTAATGCTTTCACACAGTGCTGTGCAGAGCGACGGGCATGATCTACATGTTCCACACGAGATATACGGTCATAGATCTGTCCGGTTTTGCATAAACTCAAATGTAAGATAAAAGAAATGAAAAGATGTACATAAACGGATCAAATTCAATGCAAATCAAGAACTAAAAAGCCAAAAATAAAATAACCAAAAAAACCAAATAAAGTGAAATAGTTGAAATTTTTTTATTGAATTGGATTGGAATTCGTATGTGATTTTCACAGCCAATCCAAATCCAATTCAAGCCCAAATTATGTGTATATATAATTTTATTTATGAAATTATGTATAAATATTTTGTATAAACTAGTTTTGTAGGATTGAGAGTTCCCATGCCTAAATTCTAGTAATGTTAAATTTATGCATAAACATGTATTTGTAACTCTAGAAAAACTTCATATTACTTTAACTATTTTGTTACAAGTTGGATAATGCTGTGACTATTGACTTACGGGTCGATATTTAATACATTGAATAAGTGTTTTTATTATATTTATTAAATATTATGTGTTATTTACCACAGAAAACAAAAAACCACATAAGCAATCCAATCCGATCTATAAGAAGTTGGACTGGATTAGATTGTATTCAAATTGATAAAAAACAAAACCATACTTTCTTTCTTTTGCCTAAAATATATCCAAACCAAACCGTGAATGCTCCAACGATGAATTGATAAAACTCAACTCAAAAGCAAAAATAATTTTGTACCTTTAAAGGGAAAGCCGCTACATCACCAATAGCAAAGATTCCAGGAATGCTTGTCCGGAACAAACCATCAACCTGAAATAAAAGTTACTGATGCATTTAGACAAAGTTCTTCAACCATTATTTTGGCCTCCCTCGATGTTTCATCTGCAAATGAGAGTATCTCTAACAAACAGAATGATCTCCCAAAATTGATGATTAATATGTTCGAAAACCCTATGCTTCATTCACCAGAAAGGGAAGAGTTAGATGGTCTTGCCCATGCACAAAATAGGGTTCATTATTAATCGTTAGGGGTATTATAAGTGCTCAAATTCAATTCCTAATCTTTTAAAATTTTTGTCAAATTATTGTTATTCATTGGCCTCACCTGTATACCACCAACATCTGTATTTAGGCCCACCCTCTCAAAGGGGCTCACAGCAGGTTTTGCTCCGATGCCTATAATAACCTGTGACCAGAAGGAAAAAGTAAATAAAAAAAAAAAAAAAAAAACTATGTTTTGTCCTTCTTGCCTAAGGTAGATATAAAACCACAATTCTTTCTTTAGCAACGCATGCATTACAGAAGTAAAAGTTAACGGAAAATGATCTTCAGATATTAAAGAGTAAATAAAAATGTAATTACCGTATCTGCTTCCACAATAGATCCATCTCCAAGTTTCACGCCAGCTACATGTCCATTAGAACCAGCTTCCAATGTTTTTATGGAGGCACCCTAGTGAATTTAAGATTAAAAAGAAAGGAAGAATTTTCTCAAACCCATTACTACCTACTAATTATAACAATGGAAAGAATTACATAAATGGGGAAGGAGGAAATACCTTTAAGATTTTAACTCCATTTTTTTGATAAAGTTCTTCGTATCTCCGGGAAAGAGAAGGAGTAAACAGTCTTTGCAAAAGTTGATCTTCCGGAAATATGATCTACTTTTTATGATAACACATATTTGCAAGTCAGTCGATTAAAACTTTACAAAAAAAAATTCTTAAAAAGGTATGCATAAAAGTTTACAATTTTTCTTTTTCTCAGCAATCAATGTTTATTTGTTTCTTTTTACAATCAATGTTTATTTGTTTCTTTTTACAATCAATGTTTTCTCAACTAGTACTATTTATCCAGAGAAAAAGAGACAAAATAATTTATTCAAATCAAAAGATACTGCCAATACACAATTTTAATTTGGTCCGGGTAAATTCAATTTGAAATTTAAAATTTCTATATCAAAATAAAATAAAAATAATGAAAAATGATAATAATAAAATAAAAATAATAATAATAACCTAATGAAAAAAAGAAGAAAAAAAAACGAAAATAAACCATTAATTAAAAAAACGAAAATTAATAAAAATAAAGAAAAAAAATATAGACGTTTGAAAATTGCTTCTCACTCTCACTATTTTTCCTCACTCAACTCCACCACATTCTCCACATAATAAAATAAAAATAACAAGAAAGTGAGACAGTTTTCAATCTGCCTCCTTCCACGTTAATTTGCATGTTCATCTTTAAAATAAATAAATAATAATAATAATAATAATAATAATAATAATAAAAAACAAGAAAAAAGAGAATGAGTGACTCAATTTTTTAAAACATCACTTCATAATAAAAATAAATAAAATAATAAGTAATAAAAAGAATCGTTCACTTCATAAAGAATCACTCATCACTTGAAAGGAGACGAAAAAAATAAGAGAAAAGATAGCAAAAATCACTATCAGAAAGAAAAGAGAGGAAAAAAGAGCACACAAAAATATTGAGAAGAAAAAAAAAAAAAAAAAAGATTAATTCACCTATCTTCATGTTTACACTCAGTTTAAGATTAAGAAACAAGGAACATTTAGAAAAAAAAACTATCATTCTTGAAGAACTTTGTAAAATTTAAAATTTTACATAGATCTCTAATGTTTTTTTTCTTTCTTCATCATCTCATGATTTCATTTCATAAATAATACAAGGGTATAAAGAAAAAAAAAATAAAAACATTCTTTTTTATCTTTATGATATTTCTTATTTTACATAATAATAAAAAGTTTCACTCCCATCATCATAAAGCTACCACCATTGCCGCATGCCTCTCCCACCACCACGTTGCCAAACATCCACCAAGCTGCGTCACCTCCCACCATGCACCTCCACAACAGGCCCACCTCCAAGCCAAAACACCCCCACAACACCCGTAATCCACCTCGTCGAAGGCCACATAAACCCCACCATCCAGTTTGCCAAGTGACTCACTCCATCGAGCACTCCTCCTACCCATGGCATCCACCCTACCACCGTCATCGTCCAACTCCATCGTTGCCGCCAATGACACCAAACACCAACTCTAACTCTTGCCACCAAGCCGCACCTTTACCACACACCTCCACTGCACCACACGCATGCTCATCATAGCCACACCAAACACCAACTCTAACCTAGCCACCAAGCCTCACCTCTACCATGCCTCCACTGCACCACGCATGATCATCATAGCCACCTAAAACAGTCCTTAAAACCCACCAAAACTCAACCACATTCACCTCCAAAACAGCTCCCTAAAACCCACCAAAACTCAACCATGTTCACCTCCAAAACAACACCTAAAACAGCCCCAAAAACCCACCAAAACTCAACTACGTTCACCTCCAAAACAGCCCCCTAACACCCACCAAAACTCAACCACGTTCACCTCCAAAACAGCACTCAAAACAGCCCCTAAAACCCACCAAAAACTCAACCACGTTTACCTCCAAAACAGTACAATAGCCACTCCATTTACCTCCACGACAATCCGAAAAAACAATAATCATTTTTCAAAATAGAGTAGTGGCTATGGAGGTGACTTTTAGGTGTTGTTTTGGAGATGAACGTGGTCGAGTTTTGACAGTTTTAGAGGCTGTTTTGGAGGTGAATGTGGTTGAGTTTTGGTGATTTTTAAGAGCTGTTTTGGGTGATGTTTTGGAGGTAAACGTGATTGAGTTTTTATGGGTTTTAGAGACTGCTTTGGGTGCTGTTTTGGAGGTGAACGTGGTTGATTTTTTGGTAGGTTTTAAGGGGTTGTTTTGGATGTGAACGTGGTTGAGTTTTGGTGGGTTTAGGGGCTGTTTTGGGTGGCTGTGATGAGCATGCGTGGTGCAGTGGAGGCATGGTAGAGGTGTGTGGTAGAGGTGAGGCTTAGTGGCTAGGTTAGAGTTGGTGTTTGGTGTGGCTATGATGAGCATGCGTGTGGTGCAGTGGAGGCATGGTAGATGTGGTGCAGTGGAGGCATGGTAGAGGTGCATGGTAAAGGAGCGGCTTGGTGGCAAGGGTTAGAGTTGGTGTTTGGTGTGGCTATGGAGCTTTTGTCATTGGCAGCAGCGATGGCATTGGAGGATGACGGTGGTAGGGTGGATGCCATGAGAGATGCATGGGTAGGAGGAGTGCTCGATGGGAGTGAGTCACTTGGCAAACTGGATGGTGGGGTTTATGTGGCCTTCGACGAGGTGGATTACGGGTGTTGTGGGGGTGTTTTGGCTTGGAGGTGGGCCTGTTGTGGAGGTGCATGGTGGGAGGTGATGCAGCATGGTGGATGTTTGGCAACGTGGTGGTGAGAGGGGCATGCGACAATGGTGGTAGCTTTATGATGACGTGAGTTGTTCACAAAAGGATATAGCGGGTTTGAGGTGAGGTTTCTCTAAGTGATTGTCGGTTGAGTTTGGAGAGAGAGACGTGCATGGTGGATTGAGGTAGTGCAGTGGGGGTGTTTGGAGGTCCGACAGAGGTGCAGGGAAGCACAAAATGCACGAAACACAAAATGCATGGAAGATGATGAAATCTTTTATTATCATGTAAAATAAGAAATGTCATAAAGAGAAAAAAAATGTTTTTATTTTTTTTTTCTTTACATCCTTGTATTATTTATGAAAAGAAATCATGAGATGATGAAGAAAGAAAAAAAGACAAGAACACAGGGCTTACAGATTTCAATCTTCAATCTTCGAGATCCATGTAAATTTTTAAACTTCGCAAATCGTACTTGTACTGGTTCTTCGAGAATGATAGTCTCCTTTCTAAATGCTCCTTGCTTCACAGTTTTAAATTGAATGTGTACAGTAAGATACGAAAATCTTCGTCTCCTTTACAAGTGATGAGTGAGTCTCTATAAAACGAGAGTGTCCTCTTTCCCAAAAGTGAACGGCTCCTTTTATTACTATTATGTCATTTATTTTTATTGTGAAGTGAAAGTAATTTAGAACAGTTTTGAAAAATTGACTCATTCTTCTCTTTTTTACTTTTTTTTATTATTATTTATTTATTTTAAAGATGAACTTGCAAATTAATGTGAAAGGAAACAGTTTAAAAACAGTCTCACTTTTGGTCTCACTTTCTTGTTTTTTATTTTATTTTATTATTGTGAAGTGGAGAACTTGAGAGTTGAGTGAAGAAAAATAGGAGAGTTGAGTGAAGATTAGGGCAGTTGAGTGAGGAAAAATAGGAACAGTAAGAAGCAGTTTTCAAAAGTCTATATATATACTCTTTTTTTTTTTAATTTTCGTTTTTTATTAATTGTTTATTTTCGTTTTCTTTTTCTCTTCTTTTTTTCATTATGTTATTATTATTTTTTTATCATTTTTCATTATTTTTATTTTATTTTGATATAAAAACTTTAAACTTCAAATTGAATTTATCCAAACAAGATTGGGTGTTGACAAGTACTGTTTATACAAAAGTGAAAGCTATATATAATAGCAAACATACTATCAAGATGAAAAAAAAAGAAACTAAATAACTGATTATATATAATATCTATAATATATAATATCTATAATATCAATATCTATAATATATAATATCTATAATATCTCAAAACTAAATAGGTGATTATATATGATATCTATAATATCTAATTATATTTTATCCTAATATCTCTCTTAAGTTGGAGAATAAATATTGACGATTCCTAATTTGCCAGTCAAATGATTGAAGGTAGTAGTAGGAAGAGTGTGTGTGAATATATTAGCTCTTGAAGTAAGTTTATAACTAACTCAACCTCACAATTGGCTTGTAAGTTGAGAATTGCATCTTATTTATATATTACAGTCTAATCTTATTCCTAGTCGGTGTGAAATCTTTAATATATCCCTTCACGTTGAGGAATGAACATCTCAAAGTGTGGGGTGATCTAAGAGGAGCCCCGATAGAGGTGGCATAAAGCCCCAAAGAACTTGACTATGACAGACCCTGAATGGCTATGATACCATCTTATGAGTGATTTTATACCTAACTCAGTCTCACACAACCCACTTGTAAGATAAAAATTACACCCAACTTATATATTATAATATGACCTTATTCCCAGTCGATATGATCTCAAACACTATTTACTATTGATGCTCTTCCACTGAATATTGTTTACCATTGATGCTTTTCCGATTAGTAATGATTAGTAATCTTTATTGTCGACATTTTTCGGTTTTTCTAGCGAGTGTAACATTTTCGTCGAGCTTTTTCCAACTAGTGTTATTGTTCACCACGAATATTTTTTCCAACAAGTTTGTTTTTTTCTTCCAAAAAGCTTTTTTTGGCTGGCATCCACCACTACTAGCATCGCCTTGTTGTGCAATGACCATTTATGCCCTCTAAAAGTCGTTATAACCTCTCAGGCTCTGTGCTTCTCAATAGTGAGGGCACTCTCTAAGCATTTTTGCATTCTGGTAGTCGAGGTGTTCTTTTAAGTATTTTTGTTTTCCAACAATTACCATGTTCTTTGAGCATTTTTGCATACTAGCAGCTACTACATCCTCTTAGCCTTTTTGTTTCCTAACAACTTTGTTTTGGGGTAGCTATTGTGTCCTCCATATTCTTAAGAAGTTTGACTCATGGTACATTCATTCCAGCTTGAGTACTAAAGGAAGAAACGTATTAAAGATCAATTGTCGCTTTGATATAGAGTAAATCATGTACAGGACTTGCTTTGTCATTATGTACTTTGTCATCTTCGGCAATTAGCTAGCTGACGTGTTACTAGGTCCCTCAAGGGGTTTTGTGTTGATGATATTTCTAAAAGGCTTGTCCCATATGATACATATGCTTCAAGTTGAGGGAGATTATTAGAGGTATGATTTGACTACATTAAATAGAGAGTATGATTTTTATCATTAGATGTTAATTTTATTCCTTATTATTGTATCTTCTTTATTATAAATAAGAATATTCATATGTGTAACCAAACCACATTCATTATCTTCGTTCTCAGTTTCTCTCTTCTCGTTATAGTACTAAAACGGTACCATCCTCCGTCACTCTTTTGTTACAAATTCTTTCAAGAACTGGAACACTAGTCAATCAGATAAACAAAATAGAAATTAAAGTAGAAAAAGCTAATTGGAAAGCAATAGTCATGTTTCTAATCGCCAATATAACAATAAAAAATGAAGAGTTTTAGAATGAATTCATTGAATATTTTGCATGACTTATAACCAACCCTTTTGAAGCACCGATCGAGGGTAGTTATTAACTTCACAAAAAGGCATGCCATGCCCTGATATAATGTAGGCATTCAACAAAACAAGTTAATAGATAGACGGCCTAAATGACCCTTATTATTTCACGATTCAGCATATATAATAAAATTTACTTAATGCAAAATGAAGAACTTCTGTTGGCACAGATGAACAACATACTACTAGGTAATAATGTAAGTCAGAACAAGAACTTTTTCACTTTGAACCATAAAATAGATAATGAAAAGGATGCGGAATAAACACATACCGTGGTATCAAGATTCCAACCAACAGCAGCAGCAGCAACCTCCATTCCTATATAACCACCTCCAACAACTACAACCTTTTTTGCTTTTTCCTGGAAGTTAAAGAAAACAAATTAAACAAATCATAATGATGAACAAATTGCATGTCCTGTTAATATTTTTTCGGCTGTATTGATATGTTTCTTAAAATTAACCTTACAACAGATACACAACATTTGTAACTTTTCTCGATTTGTATGTAAAAAACACTCGAGAAAGATTATGATACAATAAGATATTCATAGGGAAAATATTGTAGAATTGGAAAAAGTATAATTTGAATACCTAAAAGAATTGGAACATTCATGTTAGAGGGTACAACAAATTACCAATGATAAAATCAGTGCATCAGCATCTGCAACATTCCGGATATAATGAACACCAGGTAGGTTTCCCCCAATTTTCTCAGGAAACCTTACATCAAGAAATCAACAACTCAGATTGTCACCACCACTTTGTACATAAACAAAAGTAGTGAGCTAAAGTAAATAAACCAATACCTTGATGCTGTACATCCTGTTGCAATAATAAGCGAACCATACTTCAGAAGTTTTCCAGAATTTGTTGTCAAAGTTTGATTTTCAATGTGAATATCTTTTACTGGATCTTCATACAACATCTGGACAGGAAAAACAAACAGCATAAAACTCAGCATCTCACTAGCTTCAAAAGATGAGAGCCAAGGAACGCTGCCTTAGACAGCTATATTAAATAAAGCTTTACTATTCTATATCAAGCAATCCTATGTTCATTGTACCACACGTACACTTAAAGTGTGTGTGGAAACCAGTTTGGAGCCTTATATACAGAACTTTTCCGTTTTGCAAAGCAGCAAACATAGAAGGAGTAGGAGAGACAGATTGGCCTTCAGTTGAACTCAACTGAATTCCAAACACAAACTTAACAGTGTATGCAAAGCAATCTTGAAAATTTTCCTACTCTATTTTTGAAATCCCTACCCTGATGAAACCTGTTGCGAAACAATTCCAAAAGCAAAAAAGAGAGTTACCTCTATCCCATTCTCTTTATACCACTCCGGAGTCTGCCTCTCTCCACCGGATCCAACACACGTGTGAAAACCCTAAAAAGGCATATAGGAACTATCACTGACAAGAAACCATAATGTGAAGCCAGGGAACAACAATACAGAGCGGCCATAGTAGCATAATATAATTAATTGCAGAATATTTGAGCCAACACCACCAAAGCCTCATTCTACAAAGTGAGGTCCGTTACATGGATCACACGATGCAATCGCAGTGTATTAGAGTAACTGAGGAAAAATTCTTACAGGAAGACGTGCTGGTTTCTTATCCGGCGGGAACAAATACGCTTTCGTGAGAGCGGGACGCTCGTAAGGTGCATATGGCTGATTCATCGAATTCAACAGAAAATCACAAATAACAACAAAGAAACAGATCACGTTCAAGTTCCAACTAAAGAAACAGAAATTGACACAACGAAGCTAGAAACTAGAAAACCTCTTTGGTTACAATACAGAGGCGTCCATCCGCCATGCCGTGCTCGACGAAAGTGCGTGCAGCATATCCCGCGGAATTTCCACCGCCAACGATCACGTACCTGCGCAAACAGAAAATGAAAACTCAAAATCGCGCAATAAAATTGAATAAAAAAAAAAGTGATGCACGAATTAAGAGAAGCTGTACTCGCGATTCTCATTGGCGAACGCGGCGTAGCATCTTCTGAATTTGACGGAAGTGGAAGAAGGAGGAGCTGGAGTGAAAAAAGGACGTTGCGGACGCGAGAGAGAGAAACCTTGCTTGAGTGAAAAGGAGTTTGATATCGCAGCCATTGTGAGTCTGCGAGCTGTGAAACAGAAATCGGTTACGAGCGAAAGCGACAGTGCAATGCAATCAAATACTCCTACTATAGAGGTCGAGTACCTGAAGGAGAAGACATCGATGCGTTTATAGGTAAATTTTATTATAATAATGATGAATTAATTATTGAAGGGCAAGTGTTAGTGTTACTTAAGGTGGCTCTAGTAGAGGTCGAAGGGGCATGACCTCTGTGTTCAATTTTAGGAGTGTGTGCGATGGCAGATGGTCTAATGTGTTGCGTTTTCTCCATTGGAGGCTATCACCCTGTTCATTCTGCTGGTACCCAATGTGTCCTTGCGCAATGAGTAATACGACGTCGTAGGGGAGGAGAGCATTTTGTTTCCATATTGGGCCTAGCCCGTATTGTAGTCACTTAGTTCAGTTCGTCCGTCCTCACACTAAGCATTTCCTATTTTACTCTTTGCACCCTCCAATATTTGTTGTATTGTTTTATAGAATTAGGAAAAAATAACACATTTCTATACTTAAAGCCTCTAGGGGAGATTACACCCGTTGAAAATCTTAATCAAATGAAAAAAACTGCCTTATAGCATGCCAAAAATTAAGAAAAAGATAAAAATCAAAATTTTATTTTATTAATTTGAATTGACAAATTTAATCAAAAGATTTCAAGTATATTAATAATTTAGCCTAAATTATATCTGGATATGCTTTTTCTTACCTTTTTTATAAATATTTTCTTTATTAGTGCGATAAGTATTGAGTTTATAAAGTAAACCGATAATAATAGTATATCTATATTTTATTTTAAATAACTATACAACTTAAAAATAATTATAAAAACTCTAAACCTAAAAACACTTGAAAAAATAATTTTTATTTGTTGATTAACCATCCTTATTTTGTTGTGACTCGTCAACCCAAACCAGTGAGGTGAATCGAATTTATAGCTGTTGATTGAACCACGTGTCAAATTCAATTTACTTTTGTCACTCTAAAGATTAATATGACATATAAAATAGTAAAGTGGCGTTGATTCATGACACTTTTATGATTTTGGGAAGATCAAAAATAATCTAAGATATAGAATTATAAAGAAAATGGTTTAAATTATTAAAAAACTATATTATATTGTTCACATATTTCTTTCAATCAATTTAAGACATAAAAGTGTTAATATATTTCTTTCAACATTGTCTCTTATTCGATAGACTTCATACATTATCCAAATAATCACATATATATATATATATATATA
>Ga0209489_105663_pt1 | contig 21299 bp, 13 predicted proteins | sample SiratrowhiteBW_FD_187527 | JGI IMG/M metagenome (GOLD analysis project Ga0209489, IMG submission 187527) | Root nodule microbial communities of legume samples collected from California, USA - Siratro white BW (SPAdes) (version 2) | ecosystem: Host-associated > Plants > Roots > Nodule | place...
TTTTTTTTTTTTTTTTTTTTTGTAAATGATTTATTTTCTTGGTTTAGACCTAAATAATTATAAAATTAATTAACACATTGTATTAGTCTCTAAAAAATTAATTATAAAATTAATTTCATAAATTTAAATTCTTATCTTCTCAAAAGTACTCTAATTACACTCATAATCGAATAAACTATAAGTAAAACTTAATACTTTAATTGTAAATTGTACTATACGGTTGACCAAGGCACAACCAGATTATAATAATAACTGGATATCTCATAACTAATTCTGTTATAGAATCATAACAGAGTAACAAAATACAATAGAATGGGCCCAAACTCATTAAGCCCACTACTACGTCTATAAATACAGGCTCAGTCACCTTAAGCAAAATACTTCTAAACTCTGATTTATATCCCTGCACACTCTAACCCTAAACTGACTTGAGCGTTGGAGTGCCTGCAGGACCCCTTCCCGGGATGGTGGAATTTGGAGCATTTGACACAACAAGAAAGGAGCGACATAAGAAGCAATCAAGGCAATTCTAGAAGATATTGTTGTTGCTAGAGCCAACCGGTCTCTTGCGATAACATAAATATTTGTAATTTCATATGTTTATCACCATATGATTTCCATCATTGTCATGGAGTTTTGGTTTTAAGTGCATGTTGAGTTATCAGACTACCAAAAAATCCATACTTGTTCTTGAAACTATCAATTTGAGCATCAATCTTACTGATCTTGTCAATGTCTCTCACTTACCTATCCAAACAATCATATATTCAACGTTTCATCTCATAATCAATTTTAAACTCATGATCATAATGCAATATGGGATTAAGGTAATAGCCTACAACATACAATGGCCTATGCAATTGGTTGTCCCATCTTTGATCAATGATTTCCCAAAGAAGAGCGCAACTAAGTAAGATAAAAATAAATAAATTACTCTCGAAACATATTTATAAAAACAATTAGAAAATCAGGTATAAGCAAAAGGTAATTAATTATTATTATTACCTTTTATTAACTCCATTGAAAAGACTTTATATATTTTTTTTAGAAATATCCATTTCTTCATAAATAAAATCCCGTGGCTGGTTTCCCATATGAATCCACCATGTGCAACACTTTAATTAAGGGAAGAGAATCCCTCAAGCAATTCAAATTTTTTTTCAAAAATCCCTTACCCAATATTAAAATTTCCCCCATCTCTTGTCTTTACAAATTGACCAAATTACCACTTATTAGATGTTAACATCGTAAGTGATCCTTTATTTTCATTCAAACAACTCAAAGTCAAATAAGAAGTGGCAAAACAAGTATTGGGTAGTCTTATCAAATCTATCCCTGTAGTATATTTGAGCAATAAGGAAATAAGACCAGTTTCTCAAATAGATGTAAATTGTGATTTTCTTACCATTGGCTATTATGTCATGATTGATTTGTATTTTCTTCTCAAAATCTTCCAACATTGAATTAATGTAACGAGTTGCACAAAGTGTCTAATATAACTTTAGTCTCTTTTGCATTATAACTTGTTGCATTATCGATTATAATTTGGATGACATTCTCTTCCCCAACCTCCTCAACAACATCATCAATCATCTTGAAAATTTGTTCAGTTGTCTTGCATATGTTAGAAGCGTCAATAGACTTCAAAATGACTGTACCCTTTGGATTGTTTACTAGAAAATTAAGTATAGTCCTTGTTTTCCTATCAATCCATCCATCTGCCATTATTACGCACCCATTTTTCTTCCAAAATAGTTTATGTTTTTCCAATATCAAATTGGCCTTTTCAACCTATTGTTTCAAATATTTCACCTAATTTCACAGTATAATGGTGACTTAAATTTGTCACCATGTTTGGCAACCAACTCAAGAATCCTTCTAAACTCTTCACTCTTTGCTACATTAAATGGAATGTTGTAGAGAAATAAACCATTTTCTTTACATGCGTCCTCCCTCTAACTTTTCTTAAAAATGACATTGATAGTAGTTTGAGTGCCATTTTTCTTGAAAATATTTGATGACTCCTCACTCTCTTCCTGTCTTAGTTTTTTTTCTAGCATTTTTTGAATCACCCATGCTACTATCCCATAAACTTTCTCTAGATATTGCTTTTTAATAAAATTTTGTTGTACTACATAAACCACATCCAACATTAATTTTTTAACACCTTCAAGAATTGTTATATAGGCTCCAACATGCTTTAAAGTTCCTACTAGATGAAGCTTCAATGAATAAATCACTCCTGTTAATACTTTCTCACAATATTTATCTTTTACATTTTTTGCTTGCCCATAAATATAAACACAATGACTCCGTGTGTAGGATCAATCCTTTCACTTCCTTTTCTACTAGCGTCACTTGATGTCATTTTGCCTTCAAAATTTAAATAAAATCCACAACGAGCAAACACACTAGGGAGAAAACAAAGAGGAATAGAAACAGGCAAAACAAAAAATGGTGACAAACATACCAGTGATCAACGAGCAACAACTAGTGAAGATGAGTGGTAACGAGCAAAGACAAGAGGCGACAAGCGAAGATAAGAGGCGACGAGCGAAGACGAGTGGTGACAAGCGATTGTCGTGATATTTCATGTCTTGTAGTTGTGGGTCTATCTCATCGTTTGGTTTCATGAGTTCTAATTTTGCTTACCAACCCTAGCAAAAAAATAAGCACAACAACACATGGAGGTCTCAGGCCTTATCCCGGGCCTTCAAAAGCATGCACCTCATAAGGTAGATTTTTTTAAAGAGAAAATGGCCTTTTAGAAGATGAGAAGAAAGATCCAAACAACCCAACAATCCTTCGGTTCGCACAAGTCACGATTTTCCCTTTACATAATCTCATTTTGTCCTCCAAACTTGTTTAATTGTGTGAGTATGCAATTATACTCATGATTTTAACAACATTGAAAAAGTCTATACACTTATTTTTACCAATATTAAGTTTGTGAATTTTCTAACACAGTATTAGAGTTTCTATTAATCAACAACGTTACAACCCTAAAACTTAAACTCTTAAGAATATCAGAATGTTATCATTACAAGAAAAAAGTTATTTCTCTGGCAATCTTCCTTTCCTTAGTTTGTAATGACTACCATGAGTAGCTAAATCTTCATCTTTGGGATTGAATGTAATCATTACAAGAAAAAGGTTATTCAAAGACCAATTTTTCGCTACTAAATGAAATGGTTGCTAATTGTGACCAAAATAGTCACCAAATTAGAATTTAGTTGCTAAATAACTACAAAATAAAAGTAATGATTGAATTTAATGACCAATTAAGTCAAGATAATTGGTATTTAATATTAGCTACCAAGATTTTAATAACTTATACTATTAGATTCTAAATTGGTATCTAACTTAATTAGTGACCAATTTAGAATTTAATAGTATAAGTAACTTAATTAACAACCAATTTGGGAGGATGTGTGTTGTATTCCAAAATAGGTATTTTGTAACTCGAGTATTGCTTTTCCAGAATTGTGTTCCGAAATTGCTTTTCCGTAACTCAAGTATTTTTGCCCATCAAATGCTTTTCCAGTGCAAATCCAAATTAAACCCAAATCAAATTTCACAACTTGTGCAATAAGAGGAGAACCAACCACCAATGCCGACGACACTGCTCTACTTCCGATGAGCAACCACACTACCTCCAATAAACCAAATGACTGTCCAAAATCCTAACCCCTTTTACATTAATCCAGAATGATATTTATATCCTTTCCTCTCATTAGTGGGATGCAGGAACTAATTAATGAGGTGTACGAAGCAGCTGCCTTTAATTTTTTAAAAGTGAAGTTGGATCTTACTTGATCCAATTCTTTGATTTAACCTAGTGTGCATCATTATTCGGAAGGAAGGTGATCCTAATCTAAAATTTTAATCTTTTAAGTGAGGTTCTACCAAATTTACAAACCTAGTCGTAAAAATGTTTAGTGGATTGCAGTATCTCGCCAATCTTTGTATCCATCTCTTCGTTGGTTCCACAGCTTTTTCGTACACTTTGCTAGTTGTACTAGACAACCACAAAAGACAAGGAATTAATTTCAAATGTAAAGTTGATAGTTGTATGCAAACACATTTCATCTTGAGTAATGAATTACTATATTCTAAGGGGAGAATATTTATACTTGACTATGACCATTTACGCGAGCTTTTGTTATTGAATTTTCACTCCACCACAATACTAACCATGAACTACATAAATATTTTTTTATTATAGACGAAATAGGAGTAAGAATGAGATCTGATACTTGTATTTGAATTGTTGAGATTGCATCTGAAGACCTGAGGTTTGCTACCACTTCTCACAATGCTTCCTCAAATCAATAATGGGAACGCATCTCATTAATTGGCATACTAGAACTAAGGGGTTGACCCTCTAGAAAAAAGCATGGGAGTTGGAAATTTCAATTCATGGGATGACGAGCACACTTAATTCATTAAATAAACATCAATTAACAAATGTTAATCATATGTTTTATTTAGCTTATTTGATAAATGTTAATCATATGGATTTTATTGTAAAATATAAGTGTAAAAAATGCAAAATATTAAATATTTATGATTAGTCTCTTAATATTTTAAATGTAAAATATTTTTCTTATTTATTCATTCAGACCGACATGTAAACCCCTAATGTAAGACAGACTAAAACCAAATTCATGTTTTTTTTTAAACCCATTTTTTACAAGCTAGTGTGTTGTAAGTTGTGTTAATTATTTTGTAACGAGTTGGAGTAGGTTAAGTTATAATGAAAAAAATTAAGTTCTAGTAAAACTATTGTCAAGAGATAAAGTTGAAGAGTATTAATCACCTACAGAGGTTAGATGGACAAAATTACAATTGTTTAATAATGTGAGTTATTATATTATTTTAAATAGAAATAATCGTATTCTAAGTAAAACATCTTCAGTGCAAAAGTCATTATATGATATTTTAATTGACTTTTAAAAATAATGCTTTCACATCCTAAAAAAATACACCTTACAGCTCATTAACAATATAATATAAATTAGAATTTTAAGTTAAACAGCAAAATAAATTTAAATAAAATATTATTATTTTAAGTTGTTCAATGAATATATATATATATATTATTTAATGAGTATAAACATATCGCTACTCTTTACTTTTTGTGGATCATTACTTTTAATACCTATTTGCAACTTTTATTCCAATAAATGAGTTTTATAATAAAACATCTCCATTACATGAGTTATAGAGGGAGTCATAACCTTAATTAATGGATCTCATAAGACATTGCCAATGGAATATACTCACACGACATAAGATTTAAGACAGGGTTTTAAATAAGACCTCAAGACAGATGAATAAAAAACAACTATGTCTTAGAACATATATTTTTACCAATACTAGAATAAAACATTAATTAGAGTGTTAGTCTTATAAGATACTTCCACTAGAATAAAAATTGCAAGACGGTCTTAAAATTGATATGAAATAATGAAATCCAAAAAAAGTAAAGTGAATAAGAGCTTCACAATAAAGATAAACTATAAGAATTTATAAAACTCAGACTCTAGTTAATATTTTTATTTGATTCTTGGCAAAAATATGCATTTTTAATATTTTTTATTTTTATAATTCGGAAATTATTTAAAATTTAAGTTTTTAAATTTTATGTCATATGAATGAATTAGAACTGAGAATTTCCAATAAAAAAAATGAAGAATTAAATTTTATAATAGTATATAAAACTTCTAACATGCAAATAGTTTAAATCATAGCATTTGATTAAGCAGTACATAGTGGATAAGGCTTCCACCTCCTAAAAAGGACATGATAACAAAGCCATTAATAATTAATTCAACATGCTTAGTCTAGTACGAGAACAACTTCTCCAAATTTGACCCGAAACCTAGCTCACTAAATACCCCAGATGTTAACAAACCAAATCACCTAATGGTGCCAACACCATGCATTCTAACGCATCTCCAGCATCTTTGTAAATACGATCACTGTCAATATTGTTAAGTAGATATTAATCACACATACTCTTGTTTTACTAAAATTCTTGTTGAGAACATAACATCTTTACGTATCCTGCAACTCATACTTTGATAACTTAAAAGCTACTAACTAATAGGTGTGAAAAAGATGTTAAATTGCTTTATTAAATTATAAATACCCATTGCTGTGATAAGATGTTCAACTAACTTATTCAATTATTGATATATAATGAAATTATCAGTTTAAGTAAGTCACAAATATAAATGACAGAATTAGTTATGTTTTTATAAATTTTATCTTTTTGGAAAAAATATATTTTGAAGGTATTCAAAATTAATTTAAACTCTCATAATTAATAATTTTTTAATTATATTTATTGTTAGATATAAGATGATCATGTTAGATTTAGGATGATTTGCCTCTAATTCATTTTATTCTATATAAATAAATATTAGTCTTCGTCTATTCTTTGGACCACATTATATATATATATATATATATATATATATATATATATATATATATATATATATATATAGTATATCTTATTTATATAGTATATTTTATGAAAGATTTCATTTGTTTCTTTTATAAGAGCATTAAATGCATGTGAATAGTTTCATTTAAAGCATAGTTAATGAATTTCTTGTGGATATCACTTTGCATGGAATGTTACTCATCCAAGTTATATTTGTATCAAAGTGGTAAGCATTAGAGTTTAAAATTTATTAAACTCAGTCTCATACTAAAAAACTGAAAAAAATGCCTTATGAATAATGAAGAAAATAATAACAAAATCACATCCTCTGTGAAAAAGTAAAATTGATATATATTTTAAATACAAAATAAAAATAAATATAAAATGTCAACATTTTAAAAATTGCCACTTATAGCAGGCTTCAAAAAAGAGTGACGAACTATTAAACAAAATTTGTTTATTATATATTGCTAATATGGTCATACTAGTTTTCCAAGTAATAAAATAAATGAAATGACGTGTCAAACATAACCTATATAAAATGTCCATCTACATTCAACAGAGAGAAAATAAAAAAGTAATAAATTTATAAAAAAAATATGATTGATTAGAGAAGAGATAAATATTAATTTCTTGTAGTGAATAAAGAATATTAATTAAAATTTTAAAACATTACTATTTTTTGGAAAATAGTAAATGAAATATGAAAAAGAAGTAATATTTTTTCTTTCCAAAAATTGTCAACAACTCAAATTTTCTTACACATCAACCTAATAACTCCTTTCAATAATAAACTATTATATTTAAATGGTGAAAATAATAAATATATATAAATTTTGTAAATAAAATAATAATATATGTGATTGTACATGAATTGATAAAGGTGTCAAATATATTATTTAAACGGTTTGAAACAACCTGAAAGAAAACTATTTCCTTAAGAAACCATTTTCTTAAAAATCTATATAAAAAACTAGTTTCTAATTACATAAACATCACTTAAATTTTATTTAAAAATAAAATAAATTGTGATAGATATCATAAAACACTTATTATAATTAAAAATTTATATAAAACAGACTAAGAATAAAATCTCCATATAATCTCTCAAAATTGGTTTATGCAACAGATTTGAATATGTTTTTAATTCCTTAAATTTTAGTTAAATTTATTTATAATTGTTTAAATTTAAAATTAAACAACTTTAGTCAGTAATTTAAAAGAAAATTTGTTTTAATCTCTCTCTAAACGTCTTATACTTAAACATTATTACAACAAGCAATTTGAAAGAAAATAGACGTGTTAATAATGTAAAATTGATAACAAGGTACAATATAAACAATTTAGAATTGCTAAAAACACAAATAAAATATTCAATTGCATTTAGAGTTGATGGATTGAAAAAATATTTTTCAAATTACAAAAGGTAAAGTTAAAATTAAAGAATATATATAATTTTTAAATTTAGAAGACTAAAATTGTATTTTAGAAAGCAAATTATTGGCATTCCCCTCGTGCAAAACGGACTAAACGTTCCAGCTGCCAGTCATGTTTTAGAGCATATGAGAGTTGTCGCGACGATTAGGCTTTTAAGATTTGTTACTATTTCGAGCACACATTATAGTGAATAATTGAGTTCTGTAAGGAGTTGCAAAAATCCAAACCAGTTAAATCGCCACGTCACTCACCAGATATTTCGAAACCACCGAACCAAACAAACGCAACACTTCACTTCGTAAACCCATCATAATTCCCTGTTTGGTGGCCCGAATTGACAAATTTAATTAAGCACCGAAACGTGACGCTTCTAGTCTCTCACTGACACCACAAGCGACAAGACTCGTAACAGCTCAGCACAGCAAAGCAGCGTCCGAAATCCCCCGTGGGACATTTTCGCAAACACCTTCTGCCCGCGACTATAATTTGTTTCAGTTTTGGAGTGCCACTAGTTGGAAGTGGTTGGTTGGATTTTGAGGATGAGTTTCAGGGAAGAGGGTGGAGATGCGAGGGATCTTCAGAAACCGTTTCTCCACACGGGGAGTTGGTACAAGATGGGTTCCAGGCAGTCCAGCATCATGGGATCCTCTACTCAGGTCATCCGCGACGGCGCTGTCTCCGTCCTCTTCTGTGTCCTCATCATCGCCTTGGGTCCTATCCAATTCGGCTTCACAGTAAGAAAAAAAACACCCAGAAGTGTGAATATATACTGGATTTTATCCCACTTTTACAATTTGTTATGCACATAGTTGAATTTATCAAAATCGTCAGATTTATTGCTGCACTTTTTCATGGAATAGACATTTCTCGTTAGTTTAAAGGGCCATCTTTTCTCATGTTTTTTATGGAATATATACATATTGGTAAAGGAGTTGAATAGAAAAAGGACTATTTTTTTTAATTATTTTTAAATTTTTTTGGTGCAGTGTGGGTATTCTTCTCCAACGCAAGGGGCTATAGTACGCGATCTAAAGCTCTCAGTTTCGGAGGTGCTGCTATGTATATATGTGTGTTCTTTGGATTATATTTTCCGTGGTTAAGTTTTGGTGCTTAATATGTTGAGTTTTTTTTGTAGTTCTCTTTGTTTGGATCTTTGTCGAACGTGGGAGCGATGGTGGGGGCTATAGCAAGTGGTCAGATAGCTGAATACATAGGGCGCAAAGGGGTATTTTATTGGTTTATTTATTTGTTGTGTTTGTTTTGAGGTCAACATTTTAAAGAAAATCTATGAATGCGAGGAGTGATTGGTGATTCTTGGCATTGCAGTCGTTGATGATTGCTGCAATTCCCAATATAATAGGGTGGCTTGCTATTTCTTTCGCCAAAGTAAGTACGAGTGGTTTGGTTTTGATGCTTGGTTATGGCTGTGTTTTTAATTTTAATCAGCAAGTGGCCATGGCTGTGTAAATCAGTGATGTTTTGTTGCTTTTTTAGGATTCCTCGTTTTTGTTTATGGGGAGGTTGTTGGAAGGTTTTGGCGTTGGGATCATCTCTTATGTGGTAAATTGGATCAACTTTCTTAATCATTTCTATTGGTTTGGCTTATTGGTTAGAATGCTGAGTGAAAGTGGTCTGACTTCTGGTTCTTTTGTTTTTAATAGGTTCCTGTGTATATAGCTGAGATTGCTCCTCAGAACCTGAGAGGTGGCCTTGGATCAGTGCACCAGGTTGATATCCATTGTTGCATAACGATTCTCATAGTTTTATCTATTTTTTTTTGTTTTATTTGAAGTTTAATACTCACTATTTTTGTAATTATATGGCTCAGCTCTCTGTTACAATTGGCATTCTGTTGGCTTATCTGTTGGGCCTTTTTGTCAACTGGAGAGTGCTTGCAATTTTAGGTAAATTTCTAGTTATTTACTTTGCTCGGATTTTTTGGATGGATGAATGGAACTCTTAGGTACCTTGGTTACAAATTAGTTTCATCAAGTTTTTACAGAAAAATGGGAATATAAGGAATTTGTGTGTGTGCAGGGGACGAGCAACATTTATAAAATAAAATATGGTTCACCATGGGATGGGGGAGTAATATTTGATTGGGATAGAAAGCATAGATATGAGATAATAATTTTAAACGTATAAAATTAGCATAAAATACAAATTTTAAACCATAAGAGGGAATCTTATTTGAAGAGTGAGCATGAGTTATTGTTGACATAATAAATGCTATAAATTTTCTAATTGATATTTTATATCAGTGTAATATTTTTATAAATGAATATAAACAAAATGTAACATGCAGTTAAGTATTCAAACCCAAAGTATCACACATGTGCAGCGTCAGCGTGGGTATGACACACACATGGCTACAATTTTTAAGTGTCTGCTGCTTGATGTTCTTAAGAAGTTACGAGAGGTTTAATAGATTGTGGTTTGCTCTTTCTAAATGTTAATGTGTAGATCATATCTTTACTTGGTTTCTGAAACCTAAAAATAATAAAAAATATTTTATGTTCTGCTGCAGGAGTTTTGCCTTGTACAGTATTAATACCTGGATTATTTTTCATACCAGAATCCCCCAGATGGTTGGTATGGATAAGTTATGCATTATGCTGATCAAATTTCTGTGGTTTTAATCTTTGCTAAAATACTTGTTCCTTCCAGAAAAAGGATGACAAGGCATTTTATACTCTTGCTGATTATCTTTCTGCTTTCTTTCATTTTATTTATTTTCACTGATTGGTGGGGAAGTATAGGCCAAGATGGGGATGACAGATGAGTTTGAGACTTCTTTGCAAGTGTTAAGAGGATTTGACACTGACATATCTGTGGAAGTTTATGAAATTAAGGTATTTTTTTGGGTCATTTTTGTGTAGCTAAATTTAGCCAGGTGCAGCTAAGATTATAGCTTTGGAATATGTGTTTCTGAAACAAGCACTGCTAACCATTTTGCTTTTCTAGAGATCTGTGGCTTCAACGGGAAAAAGAGCTGCAATCCGATTTGCAGATCTCAAGAGGAAAAGATATTGGTTCCCCTTAATGGTATAATATGATGCTGTATACGTTCTTTTTTAAATCCTTTCTTCCCAAGCACGACTTACTGTGACATAAAAAATGTTAAGCATTCTTTGCTAATTGAGCTCCTGCAGGTTGGTATTGGATTACTTGTTCTTCAGCAATTAGCTGGCATCAATGGAGTTTTGTTCTATTCAACTACTATCTTTGCAAACGCAGGTTTAGATCTACCTATAAACTGTTAAATTATATTTAATTTTGGATGAAAATTGTATTGGTTGAGGGTGGGGATGTGTGCCAAGGTGAGAGGAGGGTGATTGGTGTTCAATAATCTGTAGGGTGACGGGAATTTTAAACCTTCAAATATTCAAAATTTTTTTACATGAAGTATAACGAGGTTTTAGATGTTAGATATATGTTGGAAATTGTAACTGAATGACATAAAATCCACTTCATTAGTTCATTTCACTTACTCAGCTGATTTTGATGTCCTAATGATGTGTTTGACTGAAAGGAAAGTAAAGATGGCTAATTCTGATCTACTTTAGTATATATCCCTTTTTTTGTTGGTTGGACTGTTCACACTTGTAACGAAAACTGTTTTTCAGATGACAGTTGTAATGCCTCCCGGATTTGAATTGCTCCTGATATGGTGTCTAATTTCTGTATTTTAACAGGAATTTCGTCAAGCAATGCTGCCACAGTTGGACTTGGTGCTGTTCAGGTTGCATAACAAAGCCTAGGTTGCATATCATGTTTAATGTAAATATAATGATTGTGAATTCAGCTCTTATTATCTGCTGTATTTTTCCAGGTCATAGCAACTGGAATTGCCACGTGGCTGGTGGACAAAAGTGGTCGGAGGCTGCTTTTAATAGTAAGTACGCAGCAAAATTCAATCTGTCCTAACCGTTTTCTAATATCTACCACACTAAAATATGGTTTTTAAGTTAAATGAAATTTTATCTCTTATCACTTTTACAGGTATCTTCATCTATAATGACAGTTAGCCTTGTCATTGTTTCAACAGCATTCTATCTAGAGGTTAGTAATAGTAATGGTACTTTCTTAATTCAATTTCATAAGATTAGCTATGCTTTTAACTATTTTATTGATTGATGCCAGGGGGTTGTATCAGAGGATTCACATCTAATCGGCATTTTGGGAACAGTTTCTGTTGTTGGACTTGTGGTATGTTTCTTGGATTTGGTTGGAGTTTCTTTGTACAATTTACAATTTAAGTTTAAAGCATTCGTCTGATTGATCACGAATGTTGTAGGTTATGGTGATTGGGTTCTCTCTAGGCGTTGGACCCATCCCTTGGCTGATAATGTCTGAGGTATGAAATACTTTCTACATTCAAAACAAATAATCAGGAGGAAGGATCTAGTAATTGTTACATTATTTACTATTTAGTTAATTCTGATAGGTTTCCTCGTTTTTTTTTGGTTCTGAAGCCACCATGCCACTTTTGGATATTGAATTATGATTGCAGGTCTTGAGTTAATTGTGTTTATTGAATATGTGGGGTAATTTCTCGCTTGTTTAATAATGCTTTTCAGATACTTCCTGTCAATATAAAGGGACTTGCTGGCAGTATAGCCACAATGGGAAATTGGCTGATTGCGTGGGTGGTCACGATGACAGCTAACTTACTTTTAAATTGGAGCAGTGGAGGTGAGTGTGTGTAGAATGCCTGTCTTTTATGCTTATGTCAATGTCAATATAATGCTGACTTGACTGTCTACAGGGACATTTACAATCTACGCAGTAGTATCTGCCTTAACTATTGCTTTTATAGCGAAATTTGTCCCAGAGACCAAGGGAAGAACATTGGAAGAAATTCAGTTTTCCTTCAGATAGATATGTTTTGGGAGAGCACACAGATAGTCTATCTTGTTTAAACTTAAAATGAGGAGTCAAGTATCATGTGTTTTTTAGGTCTTTGTATTTATCATGTATCAAATTTTCTGTAACAAATGAAGGGGTTGAAAAATCAGTGCAAGTGTTCTTTTACTGTACAAGCCACTGATAATTTTTTTTTAAAACAATATTGTAGCAGAAGAATGAGGGAAAAACCTTCTAGTCATAGTGTATTTCTATCACGAATTATTTCTGTACAAGCTACGGTAAACATGGGGTCATCAATAGTAATTTTGTTATTCACCCCGATGACTTGAATCGTTACCTAATAATATTCTTATTGCTTAGTTTTGGCTGAGTCTCCATGTGCGACAAATCAAATTAAGAAATACAATTATTGTAGTTGTATTCGACAATAACAGCAACAGCCGCCAGAATTATGTATGGTCATTTTGGGATATTTTTTATGTATTGTGGAACAATGATGTGGACATACAGGTGCGGATCGTAGGATTCAAACAGGTTGGATAAATTTTGATAAAGCTCAATTGAGTTAAGTAAATTCATTTTAAAAAAAGTTGATGTTTATATTTTTATACACAAAATTCAAACCCAACGCCACTAAACAAATCTTAATTCCCGGACTGTAACGTGAGTTTTGGAATTATAAAATGTTAGATTAGTAATTAGAGGGGTTTAATTTGGGTAGAGTGAGCGCCAGAGTGAATATTTATTTAATTTTAGTGGGACTGTATGACCGAGTGAATTCAGCCCCATTTCAATCCACACCCAATAATATTGGGAATAAATTTTTAACCAGTCTAATTGATTCACATAATATATTAGTTTTAATATTTATATATAATTAAACTATAGAATTAAAAAGATGTATATTAAGCTATATTTTCAAATAACTGATATCAATATAATACAATACAAGTGGAAACATATTCCCATATTCGTCTTGACGATAATAATAAAAAAATAGATATTGTAATATTATTAAAATAGAATATATTAAAATTTATACTAAATTTATAAAAGATATAAAAATAAATATTTTTATTAACTTTTGTAATATTATAATTAAAAAAGCCCTTCAAGAACGTAATTATTATAGGAATAAAATGGGTACACGAACGAACGAATATTATTATTAATGGTTACAAGTATTTATTTTATAACTAATAAAATCAACAAAATGTATTGTATCTATAAAGTAAAATCAATAATTATATTATTAGTGGTTGCAAGAATTTTGTTTACTAATAATAAAATCAATAAAATGGGTTCTATTTATAAAATCAAACCCGTAAAAGAACATGTAAAAATAGTAAAAAAAATGTTATTTATTAATGGTTGTAGGTACTTTTTTACAATAAATAAAATAAGTTATATTTATAAAAATAGTTAAAAAAATTTCATTATTAATTAATTATATTTGATAGATATTAGTATTCATTAAGTTAAGAAATTTATCATTAATACATAATCATAAATTATGTTTTTTTAAAGAATATATAATATTGAGTTAGAGTGAGACAATTTGAAGTATAACTTAAACCTTTAACAAGTCTTTTTAAATTAAAGATTAATTAGATAAACAAGAATGAAACAAGAACTAATATATAAAAAAATGATACTGGATTTTATTTTTTATATGTTTCTTAATTTTCTCATTTCTAGATAGAGGTACACTTATATATCTAAAACTACTCTCACTTTTTCTTTATCTTGTCTCTTTAAAACTAAACATTTGTTTCTGTACGTATAACATTATAATGAAACATCATTTGGAATTTCATAAGTACTTTGCATTAAGAAATTTTTCTGCGCTTGAACCATTATATTTAATGTTTAAATCTCCAATAAACGTAAAGACCAAATTAAGTAAGGCTACAAAGTTTGACTGTCATATAATTCTATATATGTTTATAGAAAAATATTACATTTTGTTTGTCGAAGTTTTCACAATAAAAAAGTTGAAAAGACTTATATTTTAAAGTAAAAAAAAGTAAAAATAATTTAGTTTCTAACTAAGTTGAATGAGACGTGATATATGTAGTCAACATCTTCGAGAGTATATAAAAAGTTGTTAATTAGTTTTCGAGAGTATGATAAATTTTTGATAGAAGTATGCAACGACGTAAATTTTACAGTTGTTTTTTTTTTTTTTTTTTTTTTTTTTTTTTTTTAATTTATTTTTTTTTTTTTTTTTTTTTTTTTACTTTCTTTCTAATAGAAGTTTATGTTAGATTATGCAGATCGAACTTAAAATAGAAATTTCTAAGTCAAAGATTTGGTTCGACATAAATTATATTAGCAGACGTAAAATATCCTAAATTGTTAGTGATATAAGTATTATTTTTCTATCATCATTTCTTCTAAATAGTAAATGTTAAGTAGATAATTATAAAATTAAAAGTTTGTTGCACCACATTTGAAAAAAAAAATTGAAGTGTCAAATTCAAATAATTAAGATAATCAAACAACTAAAAGTATAATTAAGCCTAATTAAAACTAATATTTTGATTAATGACTTTTTTTCTTGCATGCATTTACTTGCCCTAATAAACTGGTTTGCTTTTAAAAAATCTAATTAAAAGGATTTGATTTGAAGTTTCAATATACATATAGAATTCAATATTGCATAACTTTTATTAAACAATGGGAGCAAAATTTATAGTGAACATTTATAGATTTTATTCAAAGCGTAACCCAACTTCTAATAATAATTAATAGTTTTTGCATTTTTCTAAGAAAATAGATAATAAATATTTAGTGTTGGCAAAAAACCACACTAACAAGTAAAAACTAATACTAACTAATAACGTTAGATTTGTGTTGAACGTCTTAATAATCCTAAAAATTCTGACTAAATCGACACTAATTTATAACTAATTTTAAATTAGATGTTTTAATTAAAGAAATTTAGCATTTACGAAATTGATGCTACTGTTTTCTTATTTTAAAATTTATTAACGTCTAATAAAATTTATTTTTAATATTAATTTAATTTACATTAGTTTGGTCGCCATTAGTGATAGTAATTAAAAAAAAATCTCATAAAATGTCTTTATTTTTAACAAAGTAAAATATAAAAGATAGAAAAACTGTATTAGATGAGAGAGATGAGATTGATGAAAAAGACGAATGTGGATAAAGTATATGAATATGAATGAAAGAGATGAGAAGAACAATGTGAATAAAGGAGATATAATTGGAGGTTGAAGATGAGTATAAGTAAAGAAGATGGATGTAAGTGAAGAAGATGAGTATGAATGAAAAAAATAAACATAAACAAAGAAGATGAAGACAAATTAAAAGTATAAATATAAGAATATTTATTTAAAAAGTGAGAAGAAGTTATAAGTAACAAGATTATATAAATTAGTCTTAATTAAGTAAAGGCTAACTTAAATAAATATAATAAATAAAATTAGTGTCAACTAACTGATTTTTTATTTTTAATATTTATTTTAATTAATGTCGATTAACATAAATAATTATACTTATTAAAAAAGGTTAAAAATATTCAACATCTCCTTAGAGTTCATAAAGCCGCTCTAGTAGCTCCAATATTAAGGAGAAATCTATTAGTGTTAGTATAATAATATTTGAATTCTATTAGTATTAGTATCGATTAAACTAATACTAGTTTGACAATAATAAAATATTTATTTATTAAAAACTAAAAATAGTTTTATATTTATTAATTTTTAAAAATAACTTTTTTCGTCTTGTATTAAAATCAGCTGGACCAACTCTATTAACCTAACATTTAATGAATTATATTAGCTTTGACTAAATTAATATAACATTAACATAAATATTTATTTATTAAGAAAATTAAAAATAGTTTTATATTTTAACTTTTTTTTAAATAATCTTTTACATATATTGAAATCTGTTTAGCAGATTCTAAACCAACACTCAATAATAATACAAATATTTATTAAAACAATAAAATAATTTTATAATTTTTTTAACTTTTTTAAAACAATCTTTTACTTACGTTAATGTCATTATTAGTATCCAGGTGAATTCTATTGGTCCACACTAATTTGACACACACTACAAATATTTATTTAAGAAAAAAAATTAAACATAATTTTATAAGTTTTTTTTTACATAAAATTATTTTGTTTTGCGTACATTAAAATTGACTTAACTGACTTTAATAATGTTCTAATTTAATATTTTGCTATAGTGATCAGTTTGTCTGTTCAATTAATCACAACCGCATGCCAGAATTTTGATCCAAAAATGAATAACATGTAGCCAGATGGCCTCATGGGATCGTTAATCTTTTGGTCGCCACATGTTTCTCTTACATCCAAATGACTCGGACATTTAAGATAAAACCTAGTTCCATTACACTTCTCAGATCTCGTTCCTCTTTAGTTTCTTACAATCTCCCACAATTTTTTGAATCAAGTTAGAGTTTATTAACGAAACCTTAGGAATTGGAACTAATAATCTAAGAAATTTAAGTGCAACACTAGCTATGCCTTTTGGGGAGGACCATGAGGAGGCTAAAAACCTTAGGTTACCTTTCGTCAGCAACAACGCCGGAAGTGGCAATCTCTTTGTTGTCCTATGCGTTCTCGTCGTTGCATTGGGTCCTATCCAATTCGGTTTCACGGTGTTTACATTATCCATCATAATGCCCTTTCACTTTTTGCTTCTTTTTTATGTTTTAATTATTTATTTTTCTTTTGGGTTTGCATTGCCTTGTTGATTGTATTATTCATACAGTGTGGTTATTCTTCTCCAACACAAGTTGATATCATTCGAGATCTTAATCTCTCAATTTCAAGGGTATTTAGCTATTAGATTTGATGTGTGACTTTTAATCTCAAAGATATTTTTAATCAGATTACTAATTTGTTGAATATCTTGTTGAGACAGTTTTCGCTATTTGGATCTTTGTCTAACGTTGGTGCAATGGTGGGAGCAACCGTCAGTGGTCAAATAGCGGAATACTTTGGACGTAAAGGGGTATATTACTATTACCAATATGTTTTGGTCGTTTTGGATATATTCCAATTTTAACAATTAGTAAAGAATTAAGGTTTAATACCTTGTTTTCTCCAATTATTTTTTGAATTTTTTTTTATCATTTTTAAGAATTTAAATTTAGTTTCATTTCTTTCAAATATTAACGAAATGTATGGATATGAACATGACGTTATTTTTTTGACGTGTTTATCCTTTTTACCTTTTTCTCTCATGACGTGATATTGACAACTATAGTCGATCCTCTCTACATATTTTCTTTCGTTTTCTATCTTTCAAGCAAACCATCAGATTATAATAGGGACACAACATTAAGATGGTAAACCTAACACAATGAAGCTCTTTTGCATTTTCTTTATTCTCCTCTTTGTTAGTTGTTTTCGTGGAATCTAAATATTCATACAAAAATGAATACCATGAGTTGGTACCAAACGTGTTTCAATTTGTGTTTGGATTCAACTCTCCCTAGTTCCAAAGTGGTTTTAATTGTTCAATAATGATATTATTGAAGGGCTGAATCTTTCTTCCAAAGTGAAACCATCTCGTAGAACTATTTTAGGGACATGTGTAAGTTGAGGCTCTAAATTTTTCTAGAAATTTACTATAAAGGCAAGTACAAAACTGATTGTAGACAAGTGATAGAGTATGGCATCAGAAGCAATAAAATTTCACTATTCTCATTGATAAAATTTCACTATTCTCATTGATGGAAGAAGGGCTAAACAAGGATCTATCACAAGACTTATGGCCAAACAAATAAAGGAACAGTAGGAGTCATACTAAGGCATAAAGGCATACCAAGATGTTGACAATTTAGACTTACTTAAAATTTATACAAAGCCTTGTAATATAAAAATAGTCAAAATAGGAGTAGAATAAAACCCTAAGCACATTAGGTTAGATTAGCGCCCAAAGCTCCTTCTATCATGTGTCAACAAGGTATAGGAGGCTTGTTATGCAAGCTAGGGTTATGTAGCCTAGGGTATGTAATGTGTGGAACACACTATAATTAGGGTATAGTAGCTTGCTCCATACGCTAAGTTTGGAAAGCTTCTTCCATAAGTTTTTCTTCCTCCTTTCTTCTATAAATAAGTGTGTAGTCTATGTACAAAATAGCTTGAATGACATTAATGAATTGCTGCTGAAATTTTTTCAGTAGTTTGTCTTGAACTCTTCTTTGTTTATTTTCTTTTGAGATAGACTTAGAAAACCTTGATAGTTGGCCTAACCTTTATCAAGAACCTTGTTCCATCTAGTTCATCATACTTCACCATGCTAAGCTTCTCATGCACTCTTTCCTTGCTTCCGCTCACATTAGCCACTTAATGTTAGATATCAATTATCTTGACTCAATTAGTTACTAAATTCAATCATTACTTTTATTTTTTAATTATTTAGCAATCAAAAACCTAACTTTGTAGTTATTTTGGTCACAATTAACAATCATTTTATTTGGTAGCTAAAATTAGTCTCTAAATAACTTTTTTCTTGTTGTAATAAATTTTTCCACAAAAGTGCATGAAACTCCTTAAAAGCTTAAGAACATGATCTTCCACCTTCAATAGATACAACCACACTTTTATTGAGTGGTCTTTAATGAAGGTAATAAAGTATTGTACACAACCAGTGGACCTTTTAGATGTTGAGCAAACATTTGAAAGTGAACAAGATCTAGAATATGCTCTCTTTTTCTTGAATAATCTAGTTTTTGAAAGATACTTAGTATTTTTTCCTGCTAGTCTTAATAGAATTTAAGTAGTTGGGCTTTTATATGTTGGAGATAATATTTTGCACAAAATTTTCAAACCCTTCTTACTCCTTATCGAGCTTGAATGTATCTTGAACAATATTCCTTTTGTATATCTTTCCCCACATAGCGAGTCTTTTTTTTAGCAACATGTTTCCCTAATTGAGTTTTCACGTATTGACACAAAATTGATCTATGATCCAAAAATTAGAGGGGAAAATACCGGAGAGATCAAATAAAAATGACAAATGAGCTAGATCCATATAAAAGAATGACACCACTTTTAACCCAAGACCTTAAGACATTAGGTTTGTGGGTCTTATTTCTTATATGTTGAGTAGAAACATTGTTAAACACCAATAACTCATTTACAAACGACTCTCACTTATATCGTTGTCAAACTGTACATATTTGAGTCGGCGTCGGCTCTGATATCACTTGTTGGGAAAATCCGAGAGAAAAACAACGAGGAGATCAAACAAAAGTGAGAAATGAGTCAGACTCACACAAAGAGATGACACCACCTTCAATTCAAAACTTTAAGACATTAAGCTTATGGGTCCTTTTTTTTATACATTGTTCAACCTTTTCATTTATACTCAATATGAGACTTAGACTCACACTTGTATACCCAACAATTTATAAACCTTTTAAAATTTCTGCCAAATAATGGGAAACAAAATACATCAATGTATTCTCAAATTGTGGATACTCTCTCATTTGGACTCATTAAGTTTTCTCTCACAAATTCTCCTTTTTCTATGTGAGGATTTCTCATTTAATTGGCCGCTTCTCCGTTGCACGTTGGTGCTTCCACTTTAAAATGCAGTGGGGAGTTGAAAAATTTTCAACATTGCATAAGGCACCCCTACAAGACAATGTCAATCTAAATTGCAATCCTGAGTTTGCTTGGGGTGGGGTAGTATACGATAATCTGAACGAAAGCTGGTAATCTTATAAAGTGAATTAGTTGTAAGACTCACAGATGGCAATGTAATAGACTAATAAGGTTGGAACACTTGAAATGTAAGAATTAGATTATTCCTGAAATGTTTCTTTAATTTAATTTATTCATCACTGATAAAAAAACATTGACGAGCAAAAATTTGCAGGATTCACATTTGTTTAAATTTTGAAGTTTTGTTATTTTGGCACGTTGAATTGCAGTCACTAATGGTCGCAGCAGTCCCAAATATAATTGGATGGCTCGCCATTTCTGTAGCGAAAGTAAGTATTAACCTTTGAAGTTTGCTGCCAGGAATTAGTGTCACTGTCTCCAAGTTTCTTTAATTACTTAATAACATGCTAATCATATTGATTACTTTTCTTCTAGGATTCATCGCTTCTATTTATGGGAAGATTAATGGAAGGTTTTGGCGTGGGCATAATCTCTTATGTGGTAATCCTGACTTACTGATATCCCTTTGTTAGTTCCTTGATTAATAATAGTAGCTGGGCATGGTTGAGGTTTTTAGAATTTAGGTTTAAACTTTTATCAAACATTCACCTTAATCCAATATATAAAAAACAAATTCGATTTTAATTCAAAATAAAATTTGAATCTAACAAAATTAATATTTGGCGATTTTGTTTATATCAGTTTTATGGTTTTTATTATATAAAATTGTTATTTTACATTTAAACATTATAAAAATGAAAAGTTGTTAAATAAAAATATTTATTTATTATTTTATAATTTCAATTTTTTATATTTATAAATAAATAAATTACATAATCTTATAATTAAAAATCATAATATAT
>Ga0209489_105665_pt1 | contig 21298 bp, 9 predicted proteins | sample SiratrowhiteBW_FD_187527 | JGI IMG/M metagenome (GOLD analysis project Ga0209489, IMG submission 187527) | Root nodule microbial communities of legume samples collected from California, USA - Siratro white BW (SPAdes) (version 2) | ecosystem: Host-associated > Plants > Roots > Nodule | place: USA...
CAACACACACAAATAATCTGCAAGGAATAGAAGAAAAAACGGAACACGGGCAACACACAAGATTTAACGTGGTTCGGTTTCCCTAATCCACGTGCAACAGGAAGAATTTTATTCACTTGTGATTGCCAAAGATTACAAATACAAGTTGTGTATTTATAGGGAGAAACTAGGGTTACTGTCTAATTGGGCCTAACTCAAATCAAGCCTCCACAAAGCCCAACACAACACAACACATTGATAACAGCGAAACCCAAGTTCTATAATCAGATTAATCGCAGAATGTGGCATGTAACCAATCTCAAATGTCACGTGTGCTTGTTATATGATTATGATAGTCTAATAATAAAAATAATCACACAGCCAAGTACAATATAACAAATGTAATTCTTCTTGTTAAACTCTTATAATTACTTTATAATATTTTATACTGTATTATTTAATTATTATCCGTATCTTTTTAATAATATAAATAGGACTATATATATTAATTATTTATCTCTGTATGGGAAAATATATTGCCTTGAAAATTTGCAACCGACTTAAATTGGATAGCAATATTTGGCACGAAATTAGAGGTGTTGGTCAACTAGAGGAGAGGTGCCAGCACTTGCAGCAAGTACATGTGTGAATGCCACTAAAAAGGGAAAGACAAATACCCATTTGCTTGGAAGATCACAACAACACATGTTTGGCAGCTACAACTCCAATAAATATTTATTCTTCTCAATAAAAAACAATCTTAAATCATTTTAATCGAGAGGCCAAACTCACTAGAAAAACCAATTTAATCAACATTTTTTTGGTATGAATGGTTACTGTATCTCTTGACCAAATTTCTAATAGTATTTTAATTTTTGCCAGTGTTACGATTAACAAAAAAAAGACAGATTTAGTCAGTTTTAATGGGATTTTAAATATATAATTACATTGGGATAAAAAAAATGTCCTTTATAATTATCTACTAAATTTTAGAAATGGCCAAATGAAATAATTCAGCTCACGTGTATTTAAATAACTAAAAAATATGTTGAAGTGGACTTAACCCACCTTTTTATTAGATAGGGAATTCGATTCATTTTAACACGTGATGGATAGGTTATTTCATCAAGTAAATAGTATAAAATACATTATAAATGTTAAATACAAATTTAGTGATTTAGTAAAAAGAAATATTAATTTAGTGATTCATCCAATCCAATCCATCTAGTCACTAACCTGTTAATTGGCAGATTATTCCATGAATTCGTGAGTTTAATTATATAACTCGACTTAGTCCATTTAAACGTGTTAGATCGAAGAACTTATTGGTTTATTTTTACTTAAATGACTATTTTAAATAAAATGATCTTATACAAAATATACATATTTGTACGTAATACAAGAATTTATAAACTTAATATTGAAAATAAAATATAGGTTTTTGTATAATTTTAATAAAATAATTTTGTATTATAATCAATATTATCATTAAAATCACATGTTACTGTTATAGATGTTGCAGCAAACAAAACTATGAGATCGAGTAGATAAATTTCTTACAAAATGTATGGGAAATGTTAAGCAAGTCATTCAACAAATCACATCAAAAAGTGTAAATAATGCATGCATATTTTCTTTTACGCATTTTATTCCAAACATGAATTTATTAAAAATAAATATATAATCAATGTGTGTTGGTACAAGTAATTAAGGATGTTGAATAAAATCTTTCCTTCCTTTTCACCCTGTGATTGACAAGAAAATTTTGTTAACTTTTAGGGTATGATCGTATTCATTGTTGTTTTTTAATAAGTACTAAATACAAATATAATTTTAATGAATCCGTGTATAGCAACAGTTTTGCTATCCTGGTATTTTTAAATTAAATAAAATCTAAAGAACGAGTTAAAAAAATATATTTCAAATTGCTAAAATTTGAAAATTAATTGACATAAGAAGAAGAATTTGAAATACATTATTTAAATTATAATCTAACATAAATGTTAATATAAATTAAAAATTTATTATTGAAACACAATGGAACTCAAATCCAATTATGGTATGTATTTAGTTATATTGTAAATTTTAATAGATTTGAATTATATTAAATTTTTAAAAAACAAATTAATTCAAACTAGTTATATTCGAATTAATTCGACAAGTTATCTAAAATAAAATAAAATGAAGTATAAAAAAATGTCATAATAAATAAATAAATTATTAAATAGTAATGAACAATCACAAAAAATAATAATATATTTTATAAAATTACATCACTTAAATATTATTTTTATAAAATAAAGTAATATGGGTTTTAAGTTTTATATGTTTATCCTCGTATCAAATGCTAGAACCAATTTTTATTTCTAGTAAAGATGACTTTAAATATAACAAAGGTTATACTTATAAGTTATGTTTAATCTATAAGTTGGAATTTTAACCCTTTATGACTTATCTCATAAATTTCATCGTCTTTTTTAAAAAAATTTCTTTAAGTTTTTTATTTTTTTTTATTTTTTTTCCTTCAATTATAAATCATAGAAAAAATTTTATAAGTAATTATCCATGAAAAAATCAAAATTTTCTTGTAATGGTTATATGACAGGTATAAATGTATATTTATAAGATTGAATCAACCTAATTTTTTATTTTAATTAAATTTACAAGATTGTGGAATTCATGTCCATTTGTAATTTGTCACAAAGAATTATAATAAAAATAAGTTTGAACTAATATTTCTTAATAATTTTGTTGTTAAAGTTTTAAATCAAATTTTAGTAAAGGATATGTAATAATAAATTTTTTATTTAATTTAAAAACTTAAATGTAAAACTACAAAATGCTTCATCGTCAAATACAGCTTCATAAGTAGTAAAACAAAATAATCGAGTAGAGATGGTTGAATGCTTGACACTTCATTGGAGAAAACTTGAATGCAGGCAATTCAATGAGACTGAAACCAATTTTTCACTTCTTCCTTTTCACTCAACATAAAACCCTAATCGGTGTAAGTTTTGGTAGTTTAGGATATTTTGGCAGCAAACAACGTGTTCAATTTTGCTGGCACTACAATTCGCTAATGCGAAAAACAAAAACTATTCGCAGTACAAATTGTAAAAGCAAATAAATAAACAAAAAGGAAAAAATAAAAAAGTAAAAGAAAAATAGAAACAAATTAATGGTGGTATATACTCTCCCTTATATAAGCATATCTCTCATTCATTCTCTCACCTGTTGTTTGAATTTGAATCAAATCCGATAAATTAGTTTAACAGTCTCTCACACATAGGAAACCTCAAACAAATCAAAACCACACCCTTGTTCCTCCCTCCATCCATTCACCCCTTCCAACAACAACCTTCATCAATAGAGCCCAATCAATCACCAATCACCAATCACCAACCACCACCTCCATTCTTCTCTTGCTTCAACCAAAACAAAACAAAACAAACACTAAAAAGTTAGCCTCCAAATTTCAAATCCAAGGCCATCCATGGCCGACGTCGTTTCCAAGACCCCTCCCCCCAACACCCCCACCAGCCACCACAAGAAGGAGGCGTCCAACTTTCTATTGGGTCGTTTCGAGATTGGGAAGCTCCTTGGTCATGGAACCTTTGCCAAGGTCTACTACGCGCGGAACCTCAAAACCGGCGAAGGCGTGGCCATCAAGGTAATCGACAAGGAGAAGATTCTGAAGGGAGGTTTGGTGGCACACATAAAGCGCGAGATCTCCATCCTCCGCCGCGTGCGCCACCCCAACATCGTGCAACTCTTCGAAGTCATGGCCACCAAGAGCAAGATCTATTTCGTAATGGAATACGTTCGCGGGGGCGAGCTTTTCAACAAGGTCGCAAAAGGAAGGCTCAAAGAAGAGGTTGCCAGGAAGTACTTTCAGCAGTTAATCTCCGCGGTGGGGTTCTGCCACGCCAGAGGGGTGTACCATAGAGATCTCAAACCTGAAAATCTTTTGCTTGATGAGAATGGTAATCTAAAGGTGTCTGATTTCGGGTTGAGTGCGGTTTCTGATCAAATCCGACAGGATGGGTTGTTCCACACTTTTTGTGGGACACCTGCGTATGTTGCTCCCGAGGTTTTGGCGAGGAAAGGATACGATGGTGCTAAGGTGGATCTCTGGTCTTGTGGGGTTGTGTTGTTTGTGTTGATGGCGGGGTATTTGCCCTTTCACGACCAGAATGTTATGGCAATGTACAAGAAAATTTACAGAGGGGAGTTTCGGTGTCCCAGGTGGTTTTCTCCTGATTTGTCCAGGCTTCTCACGAGGCTTCTTGACACCAAGCCTGAAACCCGGATTGCGATTCCTGATATTATGGAGAACAAGTGGTTCAAGAAAGGGTTCAAGCAGATCAAGTTTTATGTTGAGGATGATAGGCTTTGCAATGTGGATGATGATGGGCTTTTGGACAATGATGATGATGTTGCTTCTGTTGCTTCTTTTTCGGATTACTCGGTTTCGGAGTCTGATTCGGAGGTTGAAATTAGGAGAAAGAATGCTCCTTTGCCTAGACCCCCCAGTTTGAATGCTTTCGACATTATATCTTTTTCCCCTGGGTTCGATCTCTCTGGGTTGTTCGAGGAGAAGGAGGATGAAACCAGGTTTGTGACTGCTGCACCGGTTAACAGGATTATTTCCAAGTTGGAGGAGATTGCTCAGTTGGTGAGGTTTACAGTGAGGAAGAAGGATTGCAGGGTGAGTTTGGAGGGTACCCGAGAGGGGGTGAAGGGGCCTTTGACTATTGCTGCTGAGATTTTTGAGTTGACACCTTCTTTGGTTGTGGTGGAGGTGAAGAAAAAGGGAGGGGATAGAGCTGAGTATGAGAGGTTTTGTAACAATGAATTGAAGCCTGGTCTGCAGAATTTGATGGTGGAGGAGTCTTCAACTTCTTCAGGGTTGTCTACACCTCAATCTTCCTTACTACGTGGCCTTTCTGAACCTGTTCCGGACATTTCTTCTGAGATCGGAAGCCCACGCTATATGCCTTCTGATTAGTGAGGTAGAGAAGAGAAAAGACTAAACCAAAGCCTTCTCTCTATCTCTCACTCTCTCTTTTGCTTTATTTTTTTATCGATATGAAAATCGGTAAAAAATTTTGCCCACAGAATTCTCCTGCTTTTAGGTTTGCTTATTGACTGAAGCGCTAGGTGCCTACTGTGTTGGTATGTTTAAATTCTATACGAGAGAAAAAGGCTAATTGAATATAGTGAATGAGTATGTATGTATTTCTACTTTTCTTGGCTCGTTGTTGCTAAACTGTATATTACTTTGGCTTTGTATATCAAGCAATCAGAAATAGCAAAACGGTTTAGTGCTAGTCCATGTGGCAATTCACTGGCTTTGTCTCTTTGGAATTTCATTTGAATTTGGAGATGTAGGAAGACGGTTTCTTTTAATAAGATGATATTCAAGTTTCAAGTATGTGTCTCTTTTGATGGATGTTAAATAATTGGGGGACTTAAAAAAAAAATAATAATGAGAGAGACAAACGTAGAACTCGTACATGGCCTAATAGCCTATAATGTAAATGAGTATATCCTTTTCCTTTAGAAGAGGAAAAGGATCATTTCAATGGTCCAGCAGCACCTGGAATTGTTCTCTCCCACAATTTTTACAAAATAAATAAGCAAAATTGTATATATAAGTTTGATTTTCAAAAAGAAAAATCATATTTATAAGCATGATTTCTCTAAAAAAATATTAAAAAATTTGAAAATACTCCTATTTTCGAAAGACAAAGTCATATTTAAAAGTATAACTTTTTCATTTAAGTGTGGTACTTCTAATCACTATTTACTTATTGTCATAAAATTTTTGAAATTTGCCAGTATCTCAACACAAAATTATACGAGTCTTGTAAATTTTTGCCGAAAATGAACGGAAAGCTGCTTCGGTTACACACTAAGTTAACGTGTATTTGTAAAATGTTGTTAATACTTACGAAATAATTATCGTTTTGACCAATGGGTATGGTCAAGCTGCAGGTATTATTAAGGCATGAAGTTTCTAATTTCTTTACCATGCACAAGGAAGCTCCCATTTACTTGAGAACAAAGTTGGGCTTTAGCCCTGTAAAGTAATAGTTGTAAATCTCAACTAATTAACGCCAAGTATTGTTAACTCTTGTCTTCCGAAATGTAGGTTCAATTTCAAGTTAGAAGGTAACGTTTAGTCTATGAGAACATACATAACGCTTGTTACGTTAAAAATGCAGAGCTTTAGGTGAAGATATAAAATGGATTACTTGCATTGCTTTATTACATGTTGGTTTATATGAATATAAAAGTTAGAGTTAGGCAAATTGAAGGAAAAAAAAAAGCGTACTTACATACGTCATAGTCCTTAAAAAAACCGAGAAACTAAGCAGAGATTATCTAAATGGATGACGTTTCCTTAACACGTGCTATATTTGTGGAGCCACAATAAATTTCCAAAATTTATCTAAAAATAGCACCCACGAGAATGCTTCCAAAATTTAAATTAGTGGCAGAAAACGGTTCTACAGAACAGACGCGATAAATAAGAAGCGCTGTCCACTAATCTTGGAGATGGGACTGATAGTGATCACATCCCAGGTTTGAAAGATACATTGCATGACATCATCCAAACACATGTTTAGTTCGCTGTTGAAAATTCTTTGCTCCTATAGTTAGGGATAACTCTTTATAATGTTGAAAATTTCTGTATGTTGTTTGTCTGTTCATATTTTAATTAATGTGAATATTAAGAAATAACAAGCAGTTTTTTAATATTTCAACGCGATGAATTAAATTTACTTTTTAAAAAACAAATAAAAAAATTATAAACCCCCCAATGATATTTTTGTACAATTATTCCCTTTTACTAAATGTAGACAAATTAAATATATTTTATGTTTTTTCACATTACATTTTATGTTTGCAATGCCATAAATATTTAATATATGTTTCGCAAAGTTATATGATACTAATTAAAAATATATATTAATATTACTCTATTTATAACAAAGTAATACAATTTGTTATTTTTATGGCTTCATCCTCAAATTACTTTGAAAATTCATGTCTTGACTAAAGCATGCATAAGTGCATGATATATTATGTGACATTCAATTTAGTGAATAAACATTTACGTACATATAAATGTGTTATTACTAATATTTACATAATTTTTTTCTTAATATATTACATTTAAGACATTTAAAACTCAAATTTATGTTTTTCGTAACATCTAGAAATATAAACATTTTGGACATTTATTTTTTACATTGATTAATCAATGAATGCACAAAAATAAATAATCATTTAAAATCTTCCATTACCAATATTTATTTGTTTTATTTCATAAATTCAATATTATTTATATATAATTAAATGATTTTTAAAAAATTGCACTAAGTACCACTGTCCAGAACTAACACATATGAATTTTGTATTAGTTTGTTTGACTCTTATTCTGATCCATGTTAACAACCTCGATCCCACTAGTATAGTTTTCGAAAACCCTAACTATAGTTAAGGTATTTCTTAAACTTGCATAATTAGTAGAAATATTAATCAACTTTTCATTAGAGTTGATATTTTCATATACATAACTAGGATTGTTACTGGAGTCTAAGGTCTTACTAAGCAACATTATCCATCTTGGATATAAGAGATATAACGTTAGAATTAAGTAATGAGCTTATAATAAGAAAAAAAAGCAAGATTATCCATCTTAGATACAAGTGATATAACATTAGAATTTATGTCAAGAATGACCCAATTCTCGAAAAAAAAAATGGTGAACTGCCTCAATAATCTCTTTGTGTACAACATGCCAATATTTTTGGAAAAATAGCCCTCCAAAACCCTCGTGCAGCTTTGATTTCATCATGGGAAGGAATGGTAGGAAGCTTCTCATTTTCAACATCAGTAACAATATAAGGAATCTTCTCCACAAAATCATTTCGAATTAGAAATAAACAAAGAAGAACAATATTGTAGAATATGTTCATTGATTTTATCGGGATCAATAATGACATCTTGCACATTCTGAATGTGATTAATATTAGCAAATCGAGACTTGCATTTAACAATAGTATGGAAGAATTTGGAATTTTTGTCACCATCACCAAACCAACTCATCCTAGTATTTTTTTTTTTTTTCCCTTAAGGATTCCTCCATGCTAAGGGCTACATTTAGTTGTTGCTCAAGCTTTTTTTTTTTTTTTTTCCAGCCATGATTAGATATGCATCCAAGTCTCCATGTTGCATTTGATGTTTTCTGATCACAAAATTATACTATAAACTCAAATTATTTTTTTAGTACATTTAAATTATATAACATATTTTTTAGTGAAAGTTTATTTTTTTTAATTAGATATAATTAATAAAGCGAGAAAATTAAACCTTTTTTTTATTGACATTAGAAAATCTTTTAGTTAATCAATAAATGCGTTTACATGAAGTAAAGGCTATATTACTTCTAATTGTCAGTGATTATATGGTCCTTAAAAACAACTAATATAAATGTATGCGATAAATATATTTTATATAAAATTATTTAAGTACGCAGATTAAAATTATTTTACTCTTTTAACAAATTAAATGAATTGTAATAATTTAAATTTAAATATTATAATATAATTATAGCAATAATATTTAAGATAATAGAATTTGTTAGAAATTAAAATAATTTACTATTTAATTTGAATTCGAATATAATAATAATTAAAAAATTATGTAAAATCTTAGAAATTTAATCCACCTCCAATAAATTGTGTGTGAAAAGCACCACATGTAATACATTACAAGAAGAAAGAGATTATAAGAAATGAGTTAATTTAGTCTGATAAAGAGTGAGTTGGTATTATTTTTTAAAAAAATTGGGAATTCAGCTGTCTTTAAAATTAAAACTATTAAATAAATTAACTAAATAAAAATACATAAAAATAAATGATTATATTGATATCGGTCAATAATAATTAAATTATTTAATTTTAAAATTCATGATTTATTTTATCATGTGCATAAAATCAAATTGTTTATAATCAAAACCCGACCTTAATTTAAATTTTCAAATATTAGAATAAATGTAATAAATTTCATTAATCAAGCATAAAGTGTGAATTGAATTTAGTCTAAAAATAATGTAGTTGTATATGTTTTTTTTTTCTCTCTACGACAGCTGTTACTTTTTCTTTAATTTTAACTATTATTATTTAGTATTTAATATACTAAAAGTATTAGTCATATAATATAAACATTCGTAGGAGATAAATTATATGGTTTTCTGTATTTGAATATTGATCCTGTTTTTGATTTTTTCATATAAACGTAGTTTGGGGCTTGGTCACTTAAACGACCCTTATAGATGGACTAGAGCATCAATTTCTGTTCACAAGTTAAATTATTCTTACACCTTTTAACTGTTTTTGTTTATAGGATAAATTGTTAAATTGAATCATAGTGTGATTATTATATATTTTTATTATATATATATATATATGTTTTTATTTAGTAATATTTCATGAGATATAATTAATTATATTGGGTAGGTATTAATTGCATTAGGGAATCTTGAATGGATTTGAACAAATATGTAGGAGAAAGTTTAGGAAAACACTGCTCTATATATTTTAATCTTTTGAGAAATAAATAAGTGGGGTATTTTGTCATGGTATCAGAGTCATACACATATACACCCAACATATTGAATCATGACCGAAGAATCAAATGATGACAACCGTCAACAGAAAACTATATCACCTTACGACATAATCACTTTTGACAATCCTGGTCACTTGATTACGCAGGTACCATTAAAGGGTGAAAATGATGATGAATGGGCTCGTTTGTTAAGAACGACGACTTTGAGAATGAGGAAGAAAATCTGGCTTTATTGATGGATCAATCAAGCCGATGGATGACTTTACGGATCTTGAAGATTGGTAGACCATTAATTCCTTATTGGTGTCTTGGATTTGAAACACCATTGAATCATCTCTTCGCTCAACGATCTCATATGTCAAAGATCGCACAGGACTTATAGAATGATATTCGCGACCGGTTTTCATTGGTCAATGGACCAAGAATTCAGCAAATCAAATCAAATATTGCTGAGTGGAAACAAAAAGGAATGAACATTGTCAATTACTACGAAAAGCTTAAACAGTTGTGGGATGAATTAACGAATTATGATCAGCCGCCAACTTGTAAATGCGAAGGATACACATGTGATCTTGGATCGATTATTGACAAGAAACAAGAAGAGGAAAGGGTACATACCTTTCTTATGTGGTTAGATGACACAGTATATGACACTATTCGTTCTAATATTTTGGCACATGATCCGTTGCCGAATCTGGATAAAGTTTACTCGATTCTAATTCAAGAAAAACGAGTACAGACCATGGCACGTGGAAAAGAAGACAGAGGAGAGGTAATAGCTTTTGCTGCTCGTGGCAGAGTGGATGAGAAAGACAGACCAATGATTTGTTCCCATTGCAAACGTAGTGGGTATGACACAAATTCTTGCTTTGCACTCATTGGATATCCGTGTGGTGGGGTGATAGATTGTGCATTGACAGAAAGAATGGAGGTCGTGGTAGGGGATCGCGATCCTCGCTACAGCATGGGAAAGACAAAACAATGATTTGCTCCCATTGCAAATGTAGTGGACATGACACAAATTCTTGCTTTGCACTCATTGGATATCCCGAGTGGTGGGGTGATAGACCGCGCACTGACGGAAAGAATGGAGGTCGTGGTAGGAGATCACAGTTCTCGCGAACAGAAAGAGGGTCATATCGAGGCCGTGGTGCTGTGCGGGTCAATGCAGCCCAGGCCATACCTAGAAGCAGCTCAACAATAGGAAGTACATCGAATGGGAATGACGTGAAATCTATTGGGCTGAGCCATGATCAACTCCAGGTGCTGATGAAATTGCTAAAGGATCAAAATAATCATCCATATGAGAAGATGATGGATGAGAACAATATTGTGGCTACCAAGGTATTGGGAAACACACAGTATTTTATTTTACTTCGCAAGTTAGACATTCGAGATCTTCACGCTCCAACTTGAGGGAGTATTGTGATTATTGTATATCTTTATTATATATATTTTTATTTAACAATATTCCATGAAATATGATTGGTTATATTGGATAGGTATTAATTGTATTAGCGGATCTTGAACGGATTTAAACATATCTATAAGAGAAAGTTTAGAGAAACACTACTTTATATATTTTAATCTTTTAAAAAATAAAGAACCGAGTATAAACTACAATTCTTAAATCAATACAAATTGTTTGAGATTTTATATATTTTCGACATATATAAATTAAAAAAGTTATAATTATATCATCATCATTATTATTATTATTATTTAAGTTTCTCAAGATTTTACACAAATAATCAAAATATATAATTTTGTCTATAATATTACAAAGTGATACAATGATGGGTAATCAATTGAACTTGGCAATTAAATGATAAGGAAACAAGTATTGGCTTTCAGGAAGTGAGTTATTTGACTGAAATATTAATATTAATATTAATTATTTGTCGACTATATATTAATATTAATTATTTGTCGACTATATGGCCACCAATTACGTGAATCATGAAGTCATTGGGCATGTTTACAGCAACTCTTGCGTGTTTATATTACTGGGCTTTATTTTGTGGTGTATGTGGTTGGTTGTGATTCAAATATTCAACCGTAAATATATTTGGTTCAACAACTTCAGCAATTAGGGACAACAATTTTCAACTAAGAAGAAAATTGAAATAAAAAAATCTTACCTATAGTTGGAGCCAATGAATCTAGGAATGGTTTTATAGTTCATGTTTTGTAGATACACGTGTAATATAGAAGAAGAGAATGGTGATACTAGATTTAGAGCCACGTTTTCCAAAATCAATCATACCAAGAATCACATAAAAAGTCTTTGGCGTGCGACATGTCATCCCCAGTTATCATGCTTATCTTTGCTCATGATGCACACTTTGAATTATACACTCCAACTCCTTGATCAAGTCATACGATTTAAATGTACTTTTTTTTTACTTAAAAGTTACAACTTGTGATTTATGTAAAAATCCAATAAAATATAATCATTAGCATATAATGCAAAACATAAATGGCTTTAATATTTAAATTATTTTTAAACTTAATGGCTTGATCCTTGGTGTAGGACATACATTTTAAAAACTCTAATTAATATTTAAGGCAATAAACCTGCTGGCACATATAAATTCATACAACAAAATAAAGACATGATTTTTAATTCAAGACTTTAAGTTATGTTGTTTATCTTTGAACTTTCAACTCACTTGAAGTTGTAATACTTAATATGTTCCGTATAAACAATGATGATAAGAGAATAAAATGTTAGAAAAAAGAGTGTTAACAACTTAAGAGTCTTGTTATTCTTAAACCTAACAACTTTGATATTTTTTTATTGTATCTTTAATACATTGTTCAATTACAACAACGTTATAAAACTTATAAATGAGTTGAAAATATGAGACCTATCAATTCAACAACAAGAAGATTGTTTTTCCTACATCTATGAAAATTTTTACATCTCCTTCTTTTGGAATGCGTTTTTCATAATATAAAAATGCATTCAGAAAATTTTATTAGAATAAAAAAAAGGTGTTAGAGAAATTTTATCGAGATACGGAAGAAAACGCCTAGTAATAAATGCTACACTGGATTTCTGGACCAATTTCCATTCCAGGAAGAACCAATAGATGCTATTTCTTTATGTACCCCATAATTTTGATGTACACCTTATGGAGATGGTTAAAAGATTAAACTGCCCTTTGTTATTTTCACTCACTTTCTGTCATTGCCATCTTGTCAGCCGCTACCTCCCTTGTCTATCTATCGTGTCATGGATGAACTTGAAGAAAATGTGTAATTCAAAAGTTTTTTTTCATAAAAAAATTTTTAGATTGCATAACTTAAAAGTATGAAAACTATTTTATGTAAAAAATAACTTTTAAATTATACAATTCAAAAATTAAAATAATTTTCAGATTGTATAATTCAAAAATCAAAAGAATTTTTAGATTACATAATTTAAAAAAAATGACTTTAAGATTTTCACAATTTATTTTTTTTATACACAAAATACTTGTTGCAGAGTCTCTAAGTCAAAAATGATTTTTAAACTGTGAAATCTGGATGCTTCTTTTATGTTAAAAAATAAATTTTGAATTACATAATCTAAACTTCATTCATGAAAGAATTTTCATATTTATAGTAGTGTGAATGGAAAATATGAGGTGCAAAAAATAATCGCTACCAACAGAGTGTCATGCCTCTCGGCCCAACCGAAGTCTACTAACGTCAGAACTTGGGTCCAGACACAAATATATATAGAGCCTTTCGGCAGTTCATGACGAGCAATTGCTAAATGTAACCCTTTTAGTATTTTTGATAAAATATATTTTCACTGCTCAAAATATTTCAGAATGATGATTTTAACCCTATAAATAAAATCACATCACTTTTAATAAAAATAGAGATTAAAACATATTAAATATTTATATGGACAAACTAATTTGAGAAAAAAAAAAAACATATTTTCGTAAACAAATTTCATTTCACACTAGCATGAAATTGCACAATTAAACTGGGAAAGATGACCATATTTCATCCAAATCTAATAAATGTAGATGTGTCCTGTTTTACTGAAGAAAATTTATATCAAATATTGTGTCTTAATTCCTGTGTACTGTAAGTAGAGGGAAATGTACACAAAACTAGGAAGGGTTAACTGGTAACCGGTTTACAAAAAAAATTCAATCATTATAAGGATTAAGGTATAGATTTCAAATTTGAAAAACAATTAAAAAGAACTGTAGACAAGGATAGAATATAATTGAAAGGACCAATTCATTGTCAAATTTATAAGTGAGTTTAAACTTTTAAAATAAAATAAGCTGTCAAACTTAAAAGTGAATTTAAACTTAAAAAAAAACTATTCTAAAAGGAATGGACAAAACAAGTAAACATGATTTAGAAAAAAATATACATCTAAGAAAGTCTGTTACCTTAAAATTTTCTATGGCACCCTGCTGATTCTAATTCTCACCTTATTATACACTGTTGATTTAGTTCAGAACCTTGTACTCTCCAATAAGCACTGTCAATAAGATTGATGGAACCTGGAGGATATGAAGAAGGAACAATACCATTTGATAAGGTCCCGGGAAACCTTCACAAAACACCATCTTTAAAGCCTATGATCTCAACAGACTATTCTACTTGATCTTATAAGTTTTGGTTTTATCAAACATGCCATGTAGAACATTTACAATTTTAATATAAATAGATGTAATAGAAGCCTCTTCAGATTTAGGAAAGTCTTAGTATAATTTGCTTTGAGCTGAAGTGTAATATAATTATGTAGAATGAACAACTTTGCAAATCATTCCCATAAAAAAAAATGCATGAAAGAACACCTTCTATTCAATAAAAAAGAAGTCTGTCTGAAACATTTGTGATGCTACCATTGCCACTGCTGATATCCTCCACAGACTTAAATTATTTCATTCAGATAAGGTTTCAAGTACTGTTCCCTGAAATTCGAATATTCCAATGTGTTTCCAGCAATTTTTTTCACCTCGACAACATGCAAGGATGATGTAACTTCAAAAATTTCTGCATCTAGAGTGAGTTGGCCTTTTATCCCCGGCTTGCATCCCTCCAATCTAACAATCCCATCTTTCTTCAAGACTTTAAATTTATCGTCTATCTGTGCTATCTTTTCAAGCATTGATATAACAGTTGAAGGTGTTTCTCTGGTAGAAAATCTCATCAGTTGTTTTTCATTCTGATCATTTTCAAACAAGCCAGAAAGATCAAGACCTGATGATAGTGATATCAAATCAAATGCATTGAATTTATATAGCTTCAAGGGGCCTTCTTCTTTAGTTGACATTGGACTGTTATCTGAATCTGATGAATCAAATGCAACCTCAACATCCAAGGTATCATCACCATTTCTAGGGAACAATGGTGGCGGATGAAATTCTTCAATCTGCACATACCCTTTTCTAAACCAACGACTTTGCACAATCTTAGCAATACTAATTCTCCTCGTTGGATTCGGATCAAGGATCCTATAAATAAGTTTTTTCACATCTGGAGAGAACCATTTTGGGAACTGGCAATCTGCTTTGATAATCTTCTTATACATCTCCATCAAATTTTTATCATTGAAAGGAACATAACCTGCCAAAAGAACATATAGAATCACTCCACAAGACCATATATCTGCCTTGACTCCATCATATCCTTTCTTCTTTATCACCTCAGGAGCTACATAGGCTGGAGTTCCACATATTGTGTGAAGAAGGCCATCGTTCTTTCTGGATTCAACCAATGAGCTCAAACCAAAATCTGTAATTTTGAGGTCACCATTTTCATCAAGAAGAAGGTTCTCTGGCTTGAGATCACGATGACACACCCCTCGGCTGTGGCAGTAATCAACAGCATCAATCAGCTGCTGAAAATATTTTCTTGCCACATCCTCCTTCAACCTCCCTCGGGACACTTTATCAAAAAGTTCACCACCTTTCACCAATTCCATTGCAAAATATATCTTTGTCTTTGTTGCCATGACCTCATGCAGCTGCACAATGTTGGGGTGCCTCACAAGGCGCATCACTGAGATTTCGCGCTTGATTTGCTCCTTCATACCCACCTTCATCATCTCTTTGTTGATAACTTTCACGGCCACGCTCTGGCCTGTGTTCAAGTTCCTTGCATGGTAAACTTTGGCGAAATTTCCTTGTCCAAGGAAACGTCCAATCTCATATTTTTGCATCAGAACTTTTTTCTCCATTCCTCCCGATTCCTGATTCCTGAACGTGGAGGAACAAAGAAAGGGTTATAATGATAGGTTAAGAGCCTGAAAAAGGAGTGACATCACTGAGCAGTAACACATAAGATTGCCTTGCTCTTATGCTTTCCATTTTGTCTATGTGGAATACACAGAAAAAGCAAAGTGGGGTAGGGAGAAGGTGAAGGCTTAGGAAGCTGTGTGGAGGAACACCTTTGACAGGGTGAGGGGTGTTCCTCCTGGTGCAGAGAGATAAAGATCTGACAAAATGGTTATATTATATGTTAGAGGAATTTAAGCTAACAAACACCAAATCAAGACCCAAAGGAGTGGTGGCAATGTATAAAAATAGTGAAATGAACAAAAATATATGGAATGGTTGTGTTTGTGGTCTTCTTTTAGCTGCATGTGCAGTTTAGGGACATTGACAGGTATTTACCAAGATTATTCTCATTCACGAGTCAACAGTTGAGACCAAAGACTACTTTTCTCAGTCATTCCTCTGTCAAATTGTACAACCTGAATTTTGAACTCTACTTTCAGTATATGCCATCGAAACACCAGCTCTTTCCAATGCACCATCTTAGCTTGTGGTTGCTATTTTTTAAAATTTATATACATTTACCAATACAACTAAAATCTATATAAAAGAATTCTGGATAGACAATTTAAAAAAACAAAAATTGAAATTAAAATCTATCCGCTGAAATTATGTGATTAATTTCTTAAGGATAGAAAAAATCTCTATCCATTGAACGCACTACAAAATATCCTTAAAAAATTAATATATCTTTCCTTTTAATTTATTTTAAATCCAAACTTATCTTTTTAATACCTTAAATTAAAAATAAAAAATCCTGACAAAAACTTGTATATTGATTAAAATCTTCTCAGTGAGATTGTTGAGCTTTAACCAATAGAAAGCCCATACAGAAATTCTCTTAAGGCCTAAGACAAACCAAGGCCTAAAGTGAGGGTATGAAAATAGTTTTCAACCAATTGAAGTCCCTGGGTTAGTACCTCACCAGCTAAGTAATTGCCCCAATCAACAACCAATGTGGTACTCATTGTTTCCCGAAAAATTTTCTTACAACTGAAACACTGAAGCTCGGTACTCATTGTTTTCGGAAAAATTTTCTTATAACTGAAAACACTGAAGCTCACAAACCGTATGCTTAAAATTAAGAAAAAGAAGGAAGTCTGTCAATCCCAAAATCATGGTCTCTAGCATACCATCATGCAGGCGGATAAACCATATACAACCTTCAATATTACTAAACTTTCACTGTAAGATACAATGTGGAATTAAAATAGGGACCCAACAAAATTAAAATAGGGACCCAACAAAGGATCCCTATACAAAAAAATTGGCGTATGCCACTCTCAGTAACAAGTACACGGTATGCCACTCTCAGTAACAAGTACACGGTATTCTTTAGTAAAAGGCTAAAGAATAATTCGCTTTGTACTTATTACATGGCTCCGTGATTATGAACCATTTAGTTCTTCCTTTTTATAGCATAAGAGAATATTTTTCTTTGGTAATTTCTCGATGTGGGCTTTAACAAAACATGGTACTTTGCCATCCCAACCCAAACTGTTGTAATTTTTCTTTCTTTTAGTTTGTATATTAGAAATAGTTTATTTTTTTCTATTACATTCTTTTATATCTCAATATGTTAAAAGCACAAGAAAGTGGATCTCAGTCTAATAAAGTTAAATTTTTGGAACATGTAATGAAAAACTGTTAGGTTAATTAGTTCTTTATCTCTTCATTCATCCTTTTGTTTTTCTACTTTCTAATTCTTTTTCCCTTGCTTGAAGTTATTTAAAATACGTTTTTTTTTTTTTAACTATGAGTCTCACTTATATTTGTAACCTAAATTCACTAGTTACTCCATTTATTTTGAAGATGAATTTCATGTATTATATGTAGGTAAATGAAGCATCACTTACTAGTTTTGTACATTCCATTCATAAAATTAAGGAAAGAAGGATTATTTTGGACTTACTGCTTATTTATATTTTTTTTCAAAATATGTCATTTTTCTTGTTTATGAATTAGAGTAAGTTTACTTTGGTTGATGAATTGGGTGGTGTTTTTTTAAGTCAGGATGTCATCAAATATTGAAATGTTATATATATGCGCATATCCATTGTGCATCCTCTTTTCAACACTATGCATCTTTATTATGATAACTTCTATTTCTAGTCAAAATTTATATTTTTCTTTTCTGTTTCAATGTATTAACTCTAACTTATTACCCAGGTTCTACTTTATAGGAAAGAACTTCATGTATTTAACAAAATTCAAAATATAAAATTAGTTAGCTGAAACTCTATAACTCCTAGAGAAACTCTGCTTACTTTTAATTAAATAAAATAAGTACTTTGAATAAGATGATTTAGTATACTATTTTCCTCTTTACTGAAATTATAGGCTTAAAAAGTAATTTAAGATGTTGCAGCATTATGTGTAAGGACATATTTTTATTATAAATATATATTAGAATTACTGATCATGATATTTTCAGTGGAAGAATAAGACTGGCATGCGGGCAGTTTTTTTTTTTGTACTAATATATTAAATTAGCATGATTTTACTCATCAACCACAATAATGAGAAATAATAACAATAAAACTTGTCTCCTTGTCAAGAAGGATCCTGAACAAACTTAGATGTACATTAAAAGAAGCATGTATTATTATAGTTTCATTTATAAACTGAAGTTTTGATATTAAATTTTATAATAAATAAAGATCATGAAGAGTTTAATTTTTCTTGAACCACTTGAAGTTTGAATTTAGTAAGTATAATCAACCTTATTTGAGTTTTATATTATTATTATTATTATTAAGGGAGATGTGGTCATTAAATATTGACTCTTTTTTTTCAAGTTTTCTTTGATTTTAAGATAATTTTAGTAAGTAATTGTTGCAAAAGTATTGATAAAAATGTTGAAGTGATGGATATTCAATTGACATAACGGTTATTAGACGAGGAGACCTCAAAGGATATGTTGTTCTCCTACTATGTTAAACTCAAGCGAAATTATTTATGAGATGTCTATGACAAAGAGGCAACAATGTATTACAATGTAATATATTATGTTATGTTAGATGTTTTATATATGTATTAAATTTTATATTGATGGTATAATTTATTATATGTAATTAATAATGAGATGCATGACATATTATATGATATTAATATGTTTTTTTGATGATTTTTTTTATAGTAGATCCTAATTGAATTAATTTATATACATTTATATATATTGATACATATATAAGGACACTCAAATTAATAAAAATATATAACTTTATTGATGATCTAAATATGTATATCAAATTTCAGATGATAAAAAATTAAAAAATTAAAGAATACTTACATCTAACTTGATAATATATGTAACTCTAGAAAATATGTTAGATGTTCTTCTCACATTGACATATGAGTTTATATCTAATATGATGATAATTTATATATATATATATATATATATATTATACATTTGTTGAATTTTACTTTAGCTTGTGTGTTAATTGATAGGAATGTAAATTCAATTGTAGGTAACATCAAAAATACATTCAAATGGTAGATATTTATACTTTTATATTTAATATGTGTATATAAATATTATTTTGAGGATTTTAGAGTCTTAATAATTATATATATATATATATATATATATATATATATATATATATATATATATATATATATATATATATATATTTATATATATATATATATATATTACTTATGCAGTTATGTAGTATAGTCATTCAACTTCATATAGAATTGGTATCTTTCTCTGAATATGTCAATTTTTTCTTTTTGTTTTTCTTTCTTGTATTGACTCAATTCACTTTTGTCGCATTGGAACTATTCTGTGCAGTCATGGGAGCATCAAATATGAAAAGACATAACTGGATCTAGTCCTGAATGCATTTTCCCTTTTATGTAAGGTCTCTTTCATTGTATTACCTTTGTGTCGTATTAGAATTTGTAGTGTTTTTTCTGTCATATAAACTTTTGTCCTATTTTATAGAGAAAACTTTATGCATCACGAGATTCGGAATGGAGATTTAGCTCTATCAAAGAGTGTCATCTCTCTATTCTTGTAAACATTTTTATTTTTCTTATCATTTCATTAGTTACTTTTTTTTTCAAAATTTGAATTTATATTTGTAGATACTTTTTCTACATAAATCTTATTAATACTCCTTTTCTTATTTCTTGATGTGTCTTAAGTGAGGTGGGCGTGGAGAAAGAAAAAGAAAAAAAATAAGAGTAGAAGGTTAATTTATTTTAAGGGAGGAAGACTAACTAAAAGTTTCTCATAGATTTAATTAATCTGATAGAAAAATTTAATTTAATTAGATGATATAGTAAATTATAAAAATATTTTTAATTTAGTTTTAATAAGATTATGTATAAATTAAAATTTTAAAATAATTAAATGTAAAATAATTAATTTATAAAGTTGAATATAAAATTTAATTTTTATAATATTAGATAAAATTACATGAATCTAAAGAATAATTATATTTTTAATATAATTTTACATTTTACATTTTATAATTTATTTTGTTAATATTTTTGTGATAAAAAAATAAAAATTACTAATATCAAATTAATAATATAGGTTAAACTTAATTTACTTGAATTCAAATAAAAAAAACAGAATAATAAAAAATTATTTCATCAGTCTAAATTAGAACTGAATGAAAATATTATACTAAAATATTTTTATGTGTCACATTTATTTATTTATTTTATTAATTTTATGATATTTTTATTTAAAGTTAAAGAAAAAATAAACTAATTTTCCTTAATTTTTTAAAATCAATAATAATATTTGTTAGAAAATTTAAATATAAATAATATATAAAAACATATTTAGCATTTTAAATTTAAATAATTTATCGGTTAAGATACATTGGAAAACACAAGTTTTTTAAATTACCTTTTTTATTCCATAAGTACATAATTGTGGGAAGAGGTGCATAATCCATATGTGTTATACACCTCCTACAATTATGAAATTAATTTTCAATTAAAGCAATTAGATCAAATTCCTTAAATTCCAATTTCAATTAAGATATATTCAATTCAAGAATGCACAGTTAGATTATTCATTTCACCATATTAAAAATGACAACTTTTGCCTAAAAAATTAATTGATATATTTAATGTACAGTCAAAATCAAGAAATTGTTAATTTTAATTTTTTTGTTGATAACATTTTATAAAATTACATAAATTCAAAGAATAATTAATTTTTAAATTTAATTTCATACTTTTGTATAACTTTAATTTATTTTATAAAAAATTAAAATCACTGATATCAAATGAATATTTAATTAAGATTAACTTTATTTCAATTAAAATAAGAAAATTCAAAGTGATTAAAAACTTTGAGATCAATTTAAATCATGAATAAATATATTAAATATATATATATATATATATAT
>Ga0209489_105666_pt1 | contig 21293 bp, 8 predicted proteins | sample SiratrowhiteBW_FD_187527 | JGI IMG/M metagenome (GOLD analysis project Ga0209489, IMG submission 187527) | Root nodule microbial communities of legume samples collected from California, USA - Siratro white BW (SPAdes) (version 2) | ecosystem: Host-associated > Plants > Roots > Nodule | place: USA...
ATATTGTCTTTTTGCACCACCTTGCAAATCAAATGATCTTCTTTCCTCTTGCTTTAATTAATATGTGGGTTGCGAAAGACATAATCCACATGACAATTATCACCCAAAAAAGTATCAAATCAAACTTCTTATTTGACACTTCAAAAGTATGTTTATTGGCTTTGATACTGTAAACTAAAAGTAATATAAAACAAGGAAGGAGGGTGCTTTGAGTTATGTTTAGAAGTGAATGTTTGGCTGAAAGAGGGGTGGAAAGTAAAGTTCTACAGAAACTTGTTCTGGCAATGCATCTTCGAAGTTCCAGAATTTACTATTTGGAATGTATTAAATTAACAATTGTAGAAGCCAAATTCCAAAAGTGTTAAGTTTTGTGAAGTTCTACTCTTGTTCTGGCAATGCATCTTTGAAGTTCCAGAATTTACTATTTCGAATGTATTGAGTTAACACTTGTAGAAGCCAAATTCCAAAAGTGTTAAGTTTTGTGGGTGTCTGCTCATAATTAATCAAAAATAGGATAAAATTAATAATAATGTGGTTAGTTGTTAAGTGGGAGTGTGAAAAAATATACTCTCAACTCATATATTTTTATTTATTTATTGAGAAAATGAAATTACAGTATATATTGGATGCTAGAAAGACATGAAGAGGAGAAGCACATTTGGCAAATCCATAATTTGAAAATTCTAGAAAAATCGACAGCTACAATTGTTGAATAGAATACACGAGGGAGAGAGGTTGCTTTAAGGCTCAAAGTGAGAGTTGGAGGAGGAGGTTGTGACAGAAACATAATTAAACGTTTACAATTTCATGGCAGCCTAAGAAAAGGGTATGGGACTCTGCAAATGGAACCGGTGGGAAAGACCAAAAAAGAACGTACTGACATAAACACAATAAATATAGGAACAGTGTAGGAGATCAATGAGATTGATGACTATGGCTGTGAAAAGATGTACTGGGAAAATAAATTACATACTTTTAAAAATCAAATCAAATTTACAATGATTTATACAAAGTTTGTTTGTAAATATGAACAAAATAAAAATATAACTAAAAGTAATAAATAATATATAAGTGAATATTTCACCTTAAAACTTCATTTCGTAAGATTTAGTTATCGTTTTGGAGGCAACTATTGCTTTTTTTATTTATGATAAAAGTATATCATCAAATCCTGAAGAGAATAAAAAGCAATACGTTGTATATTATATAAGAATTTTATGATTGAAAAATATTTTATTTTATTTTTTTTTTTTGGAGTTTTTCATATCTTAACCTTAGAAAAAACTGGTTGAAATCTTGACAAATAATTATATCATATTTAAAATTACTTAATTTTTGTCTATTTTACTTTTCTTTTAAATTCTATCTTGTATATTACTGTTGGTATTTTGTTTTTTTTACAGATTCTTAGCTTTATCCCTTTTTTTTTCGTTATAACAACCTAGACACTTTTCTATTAACTAATATTGTTTTTTTTTTTTAAAAAAAAAAAAGTAATTTTAATCTATCAACACCTACAGTGTGTGTTTTTTATTCGCAATTTAAAATTTATATAAAAAAAATCGTTAAAAATGTTCCAACCCATCTATAAAATATAATTTTAAATTTACTTTAGAAAATTTGTGCAATATAATTATATAATATTTCATAGTAAGAGAATAAATAACCCATAAAAAATCTCCCTACTCATACTAAGTCATTACAATAAGTTCCAACAATATAATTACGAGTGTATGTTTTATCGATTTCATGTAAATCCTAAGAATTTATGAAATAGCGATTTCGTATTATAAATCCTGTGCCAGAAGTAAAATGAAAGCTTATTTTTCCAATATTTTAAGAAAACAAATAAAAAATGTAATTCATACAAATAACACGCACTCATGTATATCTTAGACAGTAGGTTCCTACCAATAAGGTTTAATCATCATCCACTGTGTGCTTCATTATTTGAATATCTTTTTTAAAAGATAATACAAATATTTCTTTAAATTTAAAAAATAATCGTTGTCATGAAATAGATCTTTTTCAAATCTTTCCTTTCATAAAAATAAAAATAAAGACATTTTCCTAATTTTCGTTTTTCCATAAATATAAAAATTCCTTTCACAAATAAAATAAGATTCGTTCAAATTTTAATCTTAGATTATTAGAGTTTCTCAAAAAAAATCTCAATTGAAGATCTCAAAAATAAAATAAAAAAGCCCCGAATCCAACTCAAATCAATGGCACAAATTAATCAAATATTCGAGTTCTTTAACAAATATGTAAAATTTGAAGCCATTTATTCAATTTTAGTGAATCCAGCCATGCATGCACTATATACACAATTATATCTACGTTTCATCTATCTTCAACAAAAATGCATCCACGCACAGAAACAGATGACCACGCATACAACCAGAAATTAGAGTTCACAATCAAGAACAAGAAATTGTACTGTTCAAGAAAGAGGTTTATCAAAAAACAACAATATTACAGATAACCATGTGTGTATATCAGATCTAGACCCAGATAACCACAATTACAATTAAAATAACTGAAATACATCACAATTTTCCAAACAAACGAAAAACTAGGGTTCAATATAAACCTGCTAGAACTAGAACTGAGATTCATCAGCGTGAGTGAAAGTTGGAGTAACCGCGAAGAGTTTCTTGCGGCGAAGACAACTAGGGCTAGTGAAATTGACGGTGGAAATGAAGCATGGAACCCCAATATTCTGATTCAGGAGATGATCATCATCTTGGATAGGTGAGGATGGAGATGTTGGTGTTAGCAACAAGGCTTCGTAGAGCGAAATTTTCGCTGCTCTTTGATTGTTTCTTGCTTTGATCTTGGAATCTCTGATTTTGGCCAATGCTCCTGGTTTGAGATACTTGTGGAACAACCTAGGGCTTCTCCTTGGAGAGGAAGTGTTTGCACATACCTTTGTCATTGTCATGGCTGCTTGGAGAATGAGATTTCAGAACAAAGTTGGAACAAGAAAATGAAATGAGAGTGAGAATATAAATAGTGAATGAAAGGGTGTAAGAGAAGAATGAAAAGGTGCAAAAGAAGAATGAAAGGGGGTAAGAGAAGAACCAAAGGGTATGAGGGTATTTGAAGTGGAAAGTTTGTGGCGGGAAACAACGGTTAGTTCTTTCATGGATCAGCACTGTGGTACCAAATATGGGAAAAAAAGTTAATGTTTTATCAAGTTATATTTTTTCTTTTTTCGCAATTGAGTGAAACTTTCCTCGTAATTATTAATTACTAATGAAAACACGTGTATCTATATTTTTTATAATAATGAGAATAAAAACAATAATTAATACAGTAATTAGTACGGACCAATTTTTACCCTGTTCACAAAAATATGTTTCTCTTTATATGTAAATTAATATATATAGAAATAAAATATATAATGTGCTTATAATCATAAAGCAAAGCAGAAAAAATGGAATATTTTTTTAAATTTTAAATAGAAAGAAACAAAATTAAAGAATACTATTTAATTTTATTAATTATTAATTATTAATTTTCTGTCTCTCTCTTCTTACTTTCTTTTCAATTAATCAAAAAGCAAATACATTTTTTCTATATTTTCTTCCTCTTTTTATTATGTTTCCTTTCTACCTAAATATTCCTTATCTCTCTGCGAAGTTGTTTTACCATATTTAGTTTAATTAAAAGTTATTAATAAATAAGAGAAAATTATCAGTACCAAATTTAAATTTATACTTAATGTTATTACTGATGCAACTTCTTATTTGTTTAAAATATATTAAAATACAAAATTCTTAATATTATCAAAGTTTAGATTTATTCTTCGTTAGGTACAATTGACAACTTTTTCATTTGTTTCTAAATTAAGAAGTAAAAATTTATAATTTCCTAAGAATTTCCTAATCAACGTTCAAAATCCTATTGAAAAAAGTATCCATATTTCCATACATCCTCACACGAAGGATGCATACGAGAATAAAAAAAAAAAAAGTATCTATATTTATTCTTGTTTTTACTGAAGTACTTCTAAGCTTTGTATTTTCAAATTATTTCATCAACTTTTATTGATTTTCATGACAAATGATATTTATTTTTGTCATACTTAAATTCTGCTTCTACGTACTGGTTCTATGTAGATTGGTTTTGACTGAATTTTTATACATAATTATATTGTATTTTTAAAATGCTTGTGACTCGAAGATTTAATTTTTAAAGATTTGAACAGATAGAAAATATCATATTGGATGAAATGTGTTGAAAATATTATTCCTAACTATTCACTACAATTGCTATTCATAAGTGATTAGAAATGTTATTCTTATTATGTCATCTTAATTTATTGTTACTTTTAATATCATTTTTGAATTTATTCAATTTATTTTACATATGTTATTTCTGACATTGTTTTCATTACTATTTCATTTTCGTCAAATTCTTTATAAGTTTAGGTTTCTTATCACTTGAAGAATTTATTTTTGCTTTTTTCCATTTTTGAAATAAGGATTATCTTAACATATGTATATCTTATTTTCCTATTTCCTTTGTATATGAAGTGCAACTAACTTAATTGATAGATATTCCTAACTTTCCTCACTCATTTATTGTTGAAATATTTGCTTACTTATCTTGCAACTATGGAGCACAAATATTATGGAGAATTTAGTTGCGCTTTGAGAGTTAACGCATTTTATGTTGAGGTTTCCTTACTGTTCTAACATTTTATTGATCTTAGATGTCAATAGTTAAGATGTGAAGTTCATGTGAATTTTATATAAAAGAAATTCTATATAAATTTACTTTTACATTTTTTATCCAATGATCTATGTTACTTTTTTTTTAAAAAGTATCTATATGATATATTAAACCTTTTTGAAATAACCAGTAAGATTTATGTACTTAATCTAAATTAATCTAAATGAAAGATTGTTAATAAATAATTTAAAATGTTTATAATTATAAGAAAAATATGCATAACTAATTTATACCGAATATTTTTAAATTATTAAAAGGGAAGAATATTATCAAAAGTTTCACGTAATTATATAATAATTAAATGTTTTCATATATTTCTAATCCCGACTTAGTCTGATTAATTAGTGGTTATACAAATATTTTGTTAATTTCTAATATTTTCTAATTATTATCTTTTAGTTCTTATTACTAATTTATAATAGTATACAAAGAGATATATTTCTTTTATGTATATAATTTATTTTATTTTATTCTTTATAATATTAAAAAAATAACTTGTTAAGCTTTATTTCACCAGTTTCTCTACATTCGTCGTTACCAAGTAAATTATATTTCTCTATTTTTCCTTTTTAGTTTATTTGAATTCTTTCACATTGGAGATTTCTCCCTTCTTTCTTGTTTTTTGTGTTAATTGAGTATTAAGGGTTTTCTAAATATTATCGATCAACCGTTTTCATGATAGTCTTGTTTGAAATTTATAATAATATCGTGAGATTGAATATTTTTAAAGTAACATTCCAAATTTATAAATTAATATCTTCTTTTCAATTACGATGTTATAAAGTATATTATAATTTAGATATTTTATTTTACATATTTTGAAATTAAGTCAATAATATAGAATTTCGTTAGAATGTGATGGATTAGTTTGAAGTACTTCGTTTGACACACTTTTAAAGACAAAGAAACTTGAATCTTCATCTCATCTATTAAACTTGGAATTTCTTCTGATATATTTGAAAACTTTCCAGTCAGACGAATTAGATTTGAGTAAATGATACATGATTGGAGGATTCGTAACATCGACATACGTGAACTGCAACGATAAAATAAAGCATGCATAAAAAACACAGTAGGATAATCCTCCTAATAAAATATGTTTAGTTTGTTTAAAGTATTCAAAGGGACTTACACCATAGTTAGACTAATTAAATTTGTATAAAATGATTAACTGGCGAGACTACAAACTCAAATACTTTTTTTTCTAACAAAATTTATTAACCCATACAATAACAAAGTTAACAGATTTTTTTATCCTTAATTATTGTTTATAACGTGATAAATTTAATGCAAATGATAAATTTAAAAATCCTTATATTCCATGCTTGAAAATCTATTGGACAAATATCGTCCAAAGTTTAGACCACACTTATTTAACACCTAAACCCTAACACCGTCAATTACAAACCTAAAACCCTGAATCAATTTTTAAATCATCAACAACAAAATCCTAAATCATCTCTTGTTTTTGTCAATAATAAAACCCTACATCCATTCTCATTCCTTACCATTATTGATGGAGAACCATCTAACTACCACAACTTTTGCTAAGAGGAAAGGAGAAATGAGGTAAAAAAAAAATATAAGTAGCATTAGAAAATTTGTATAGGATTAGTAATTTTTCTTGTATAAGAAGTAAGAGCATAGTGGGCTTTCAATTAAGCCTCGATTGTGATTGATTGGGTAGTCAAAATTCTAGTTTTCAAGTCAAATTAGTCCACCCCCAATTAGACCTCAATTGGAAGGTCAAAAACCCTAAAAAAAGTCAACATATGGCCACAAATCAACCCATATGCAACCCACATAATCATGCACCAAGCAAGGGAGGAAAACACTTATAAAGACATAGATTTATCTTGTTTTAGGTGATGTGGAACATGAAGAAGCTATATGAGCGAAACTTGGAAGAAGAACTCTAGTTTTGAGTTTCTTTTAAGAAACTTGGAAAAAGTTCTAAGATTTTTATGAGTGAGGCGATAGATAAACATTATTTTATTTTATTTTGTGATTATATGAAGATATTTATATTAAATAATATGTAGATAGGTATATTTTGAAATACTAAAATGAATGTATGAATATTTATACATATGTGTATTATAGAATTTTTGTATGATATATTTACTATTATGTAAAAAAATATGAGAAGTTCTTAGGATGCTTCCAACAATTTTAGTGCAAAGGAAAGATGACAATTACATGCATTGTTATACAATAAAGAGGAAGTTATACAATAAAGAGCAAGACGTAATGAAGTTGGACATTAAAAGGAACTAAATATTGAGATATAAACATGTTTAGGTTTAGTCGAAAAAATGGAATGTTGAGATAGAAGTCAAAAAGTGAAAACAAATCTAAAAATTGGAAAGAAAAACTTAAGGAAATGTAACATTATCATATAATTTATTTAACTACTCTTTGTTTATTAAATTTAGAAGAGAACACAATCTTTTAAAGTAACTTATTGAAAAGATAAAAATAATAACTAAAAATCGTGCCTTAAAATATTTAAGTTTATCACCTATGGCCTATAATGTTTAAGTCTCACTTACAAAAATGTTGTCGTTTCATTTCTAACATCAGAATTTACCACACTTTTATAATTTTAACCAACACATTTTTATTATGACTTATTTATTTTAAAAAATAATACCTCAAAATTCTAGCTTGAATATATGTTACCTATTAATAAGTCATATCTATAAAATTGTTGTCTTTTTCATGTTTAGATAACAATTTTATATGCATAAATATGTTCGTTGTTATCTATAGAAAAATATTGTAATGTACGATGTTTAACGTTTGTAATAAATGTTTATCTTTACATTCATGTTTATAATTTTTATATTTTAAATCTATTTTTATTAAATTCTAAATTTTATTTAAGTTAAGAGTAGTAACAATTATGTGAATATTACATAATATCATTCAATTAAAAAGAAATTTTTTTAAAATTATCTATTATTACATGCACGTGAATGTTATTATTATTTAAAGGGGAAAACTTTTAAACAAATAAAATAACTTCTACAAATTACTATTTTAACTAATATAAAAATTATATACTTTCTATATATGTTGCAAAAATGTAAAGAAATAGCATCAGTAAATAATCAACGCAAAATGCACAAAATCAATATTTATGTATTGGAATAACGTCAGTCACGAGATAGACACTAAAATGTTAGAAGCTAATTGAAAGTAGTAGTGACCATTGTAGTGGACGCAAACAGCATTTTAGCCCATGCAAAATGGTTGCATAATAAAATATTATAAAACATGTATCGGCTAGGCCGACATAAAAAATGAGGCATTTGAATTGGTCCGGTCGATGCTACAGATATTGGTATTTGTGTTGGTTAGGCTAATGCAATTGGAGTGTGCGTGGTCCAAGTCGACGCCAAATGTGAAACATGTTGTGTCGGCCAGACCCTCACAAAGACAGATGCAAAGTGAGTGAAAAAAAATTGGCTAAAAATAAAAAATAATCATACCTGAAAAACATAAAAATTTCAAATAAATCCCAGCAGGCAATATTTAAATAAATATAAAATTCCAAAGGTAATAAATTACAATGTCAAACTAAAATGTGAATATATAATTTACAATATAATTAAAAATAAATTTAAAAACCTTCATTCTTATAAAAGTCTTCGATTATGATCAAATAAAATAACTTGTGAAGACACTAAAAGCTATTTTAACAAATGAAAAAAATAAATTAAATATGGTATAAATTATAAAAAGTTGATGTCAACACCCAATTTTGTCCGGGCGAATAAATTATTTCAAATTATAAAACAATACAAAAATTAAAATAAAAGAGTGTGTCATCTAATTTTATTATACTTTATCATTTAAATAAAAAAGAGACTTTGGTTCCATTACATTCTATGAATAAATTAATAAAATAAAATTCATAAAAAAAATAGTAAGAAATCAGTCAATTAAAAATTTGTTGAAAGAAAAAAAAGATAATAATTAAAAAATAATAATGATTCAAAAAACAAAAATAACAAATAATAAATAAATAAATATTAAATAATTAATAATTAAATAATAAAAACAAACTAAAAATAAATATATATTCAAAAAAAGAATAAATAATAAAAAAAAGGAAGACTGTTTTCAAACTGCTTACTTGATTTACTTGATTTACACGTTCAAGATAATAAATAAATAATAAAAAATAACAATAAAAAGAATGAGTCAATGCCAGTAGACTCCCATATTCTCACTTCCTAACTCCACGTATTTGTTTTTAATAAAAAATAAATATTTGTAAATAATAATTTTGAAACCGCTCAGATAACAATCCACGTTCTCCACTTAAACTTAAATAAAATTAATAATAAATAATGGATTTTTACCGTTGGAAAATGTTTTAAGTCTCATTCCTGGGTAGATTCATTTTAATATTAAATTTAAAAAATTAAAAGATAATAAATATGAATGAGTCAAAGAGTGGTAACTTCTTTGAACTGAACCACTGGCATTTTAAAAAAAATATCAATTAAAATAATGAAAAAAAAAGAAAAAGAGATATATTAGTCAAAGAAAGAAAAAGAAAAGAGGAGGATCATTTTGGTGATGGAAAAAAGAGAACGAGAGAGAGAATATTGAGAAGAGAGAAAAGAAGAAAGCACACCGAGAAAGAAAAGACTAGGCACTAGGTATGTTTTTTTCCTTTTTGCTTGTATATTCATTCATGGCATAAAATAAAAAAAACATCCGCAATTATTCCTATTTCATCAACATGCATCTCCATAAACGCATAATTCCACAATGTTTCTGCGTTGTGTTTTTGCCCTGCATCTCCACTGTACATCCTACCATGAACCTCCATCACCTTTCCATTCCATTCCAATAATCATCAACCAAACCACCTTCTGTGCCATGTTAACTCCACTTCCTAAATACACAAACCAAATATCACTCACGGAAAAAATGCAAGCTTCGAAACCCTTCAGCGAACCCTACAAGCATCACACCTCGACGAAAACGCCCCTCACAAATACCCAAGAACAGAACTACGTGTACCCTGATTTTCTATCCTGTATAGAGATACGTAGGAGCGAGGTTAAATCCTTGTCGGGCCCCCTAGTAAAAAAAATATATTTTTGTTTGTTGTTATTTGCATTCTATTTCTGTTTTTTGGGAAAAATAAATATTTCTAAAAATTACACTCTTTTATTTTACTTGTTTAATTAAAGGTACCGCCTTAGGGCGGGCGTTGTGGGGTGCAAGTACCTTCCTCACACGTAACCGACTCCCGGACTCTAAATCCGGTTTTGCAAACTTGCCTTATCTGACTTTTTTTGGTTTTCCATAGTTTTTCTTTTAATAAATTATGGTGACGACTCCATTATTTTTCAAAAGAAGAAATTATTTTTGGACAGCCGCCCCGTCGTGATCCCAGTTGCGACAGTTGATAATACATAAATTTAGATAATATGGGTATGAAGATCACGGAAGGGACTGGTTGTCATCGTCTTTGGCATAGTGGAGTTGGACTTGGCTTGTACTAGTTGAAGCATCGACACGTTGACACTCCATCGTCATGACAAGCTATTCTTGCATCATCCTCATGGAGTCCTTCAACTGGTGAATTTTTCTGTTGCTATACTTGCTTCTTCCTTTGCTTCACTCACTTGCTAAAGAAGTTGTTCTTCTTAGACAGTTTGAGTGGAGCAGTCAGCGGTAAAAGCAAAGGATGAGGCTTGAGTGAGGAAAGACACTCCTTGGCGATAGTTACCAGCCAAGTCTCTTATGCCATAAACTCGACCTCTTCTCTTTCCTCCAACAACCTCTTTCCAAGCCTGAAGCTTGGTTGCTGCATCTAGCTAGTCAACATCAATGTTTGAACTTGATGAACTCTCTAACTGTATAACCCTCAAGCGATCATGGTAGTTTTTCTATACAATGATTACGAGATTGAAATGTTAGGAAATTACATTAACAAATAGAAAGAATTTAAACAAAACTTGAAAAGTAAACTTACATAAGTCTCACGAGCGTGAGTATCAACTCGTGCACCCTTCTTATTGGTGTGAATAACCATAAATAATTCATTAGATTTAACTGGACGACCATATTTGCATTCCTACAAAGCTTGTAGAATTAGAAACACTATTTCTAACAAAACAAAATTGAATTACATGTACCAAAATCAACGACAATACTTCGGTGCAACATCTAAGTGTGATTTACAACCAGATGAGTGCAATGTTCCACCCAAAGTCGATTTTATTCTGAGATGATTTTTCTTTGAACTTTTGGGTATCCTAATAGCTCAAAAGTCCACCTATGCTTCTTCACCCATTCAGGTAGGACAGAAGCCCCGTTCCCTTGCCTTGGTCAAGATATCACAAATTCTTTTTTTAACATTGGACTCATAGACCTTCTTGATCTATTGCTCATCCTGAGAGACCCAAGTCACTCTACTCAGTAAAAATGAAGAATATATATGTTAATATAATATTATTGAAAATGATTTCATTACATAGTATTTCATAAGTAAATAAAATTAGCTTAAAGTTAGTCCACCATTTAAGTTGGTCCTCCTCAGTCATGACATTATAATGATGAAAGGAACCTCTAAATGATGACTTAATGCAGTGCCCAATAGCCTCAATAGCGTAATGGTTTGGTGTCCAACTAAAAAACATACAAGTAGAATTCTTAGCCATTTACTTTATAAAGAATGAAATTAAATATAAATATTTTATTACATACCCTTTACCCATAGGTTGGATGATGATCCTTTCACTAGGATTACGACGAACTACCTCAATTGGCAGCTCATGTTGGGAAGTAGCAATTTTGCCATGGTCACCATCGTCACCTAGTGGCTACATTGAGGGACCAATGGACAGAGCAACTAGGTGTAGGTTGGAATGTGGGATCAGAGGTTGAGTGCATGAAGGGAAGAGAGAGGGCATGCACGAAGGGAGGAGAGGTGGATTGTACAAAAGGATGAGAGGTGGACTGTACAAAGGGAGTAGGAATGGACTGTACAAAGGGAGAAGGAGTGGGCTCCAATTGTGAAATCCAACTTTGATGGAGTGGATCACTCGAATTGTGGTGGATAAAAGGAAGAGAGGATGAAGGGCTCGCTAGACCATATCTAGGATACACTTGTGCAACCCATCCATGGTGAACTGTACTAGCATATGAGAGAGGCTGAGCAAACATATGGTGATGAGGTGTATATCAATGGATTAGTGGCAGGGGGAGGAAATGTAAATGGAACATAGGTGTGGTAGGGTGATAAGATGGATGGAGGCTGAGAATATCTAAATGTCTGATGACTGGAGGAGGGGTGGAGGAAAATGGGTTGGAAGAGAGGTAGAGCAAGACGGGATGGATGAAGATGGGGAGGAGGTATGGGAAGAACCGTGCAGGCTCCCACCATCAGACCCTACTAACAGCCCAAAATAAGTCATATGTCCTAGTTTTATAACAAGCTGGCCATGCATAGATGTGAGAACTCCACGCCTACATCTAACGATGGAACCATCTCTTCCTCTCGTCCTAACCATTTTTCTTGAAAAATCATTAATGTACAAGTGTTATCATGAAATTTCAAATGGTGGTTATAACTTAATATATAAAAAATTATTTAAGTTAGGCGTCATTGTTATCAAAGTTTGAATCTTCTTCTTCGTTATTGTCATTTTAATTATCATCTTTTTATCAATGTCATCAACAAGTGCTTGGATGTGATTATTATCAACTACTTCAAAAATGGAGGTGTCAACTAAATCTTGTAGTTGTTCAATTGTTCAAATTGGTAAGACAGTTGGTGTATCATTAGTTTGATATGGCAATTCATTTTTGTTGGATCGAGCGTTTACCACTAGGCTAAAAGCTATAACCATTAGTTAGGGCACAACCCTTTCTACTTAAGAGCGTTGCAACCCAATCACCATGATTCGATTGTAACTCGACCCACCTGGCCTTCGTCACGCTGTAACAATTTTCCCCTCAGCAATTGTCCCACTTAACAGTTGCCCCTTTGGGAATCGAACTCGTGACCTTGGCTCTGATACCAATTGTTGGATCGAGTGCTTACAACTAAGCCAAAAGCTATAGCCATTAGTCAAGGCACAACTCTTTCTACTTAAGAGCATAGCAACCCAAGCACCGCAATTCGATTGTAACTCGGCCCACCTGACCTCCGCCACGGGAAAATTGATGCCACCCGCAACAATTTTACATGTCGTCAACTTGAACATGCTCTTAGGCTTTTGTTGCGATTGTCACACACCACCCACAAAGGTTTTTACATATATTTGGGTAACTCAGGAAATAAGCTTGTCTTGCCTTTTGTGGAAGGTATCTTCCACTTAACTTGATTTTGACAATATTATATTGTGAATGAAATTTGGTCCTAGCATTCATTGTAGGATCAAATCATTCACAGTAGAAAAGGGGAATCTTCTTACTGAACCCAACATACTCAAATTCATAAATATAATGAATTATGCCGTAAAAGTCATCTTGTCCTTCATCGGTGACACCTTTAACATAGAAAAGTGTTGTCTGAATAGGTTAGACCTCCCAGCAAATTATGGAGTCATTCCTATTTTTAAAGTTTGTGATCTTACTCTTTTTGTAGGACTAACAATGAAGAAGAGAAGGAATCGGATTTGAGGACCACATATAGGGCCACTCACAAGGGTCATGGCAAGAAGAATAGAGAAGGAAGATGTGTTGCAAAAGACTTTTCTCTTATGGAGGGTGTATTATTAGAGTCTTCCTTGTCTTTTTTAAAGTCTTGGAGTAGTTTCTTTGTTAAAAGATAGAAGCTTAGGTGGGCTAAATTTTGGGTCAAAATGGAATTAACTACAACCTACCACAAGTCAACATGACTATGCACACATTAAGGGAGCTTTGGAGCTTATAAACACTTGGAAAATGCAAGATTTGATGAATATGAGACTTAGGACATGTGTATGTACAGAAATTACAAGTGCAAGTGTACTTTGAACATATTAGTCCCACATCTTTTAGACTAATGAGTGTTAGGAACTCCTAAGTCTATAAATAAAAGTCTACCCCTACTCTTGTACTAACTTTAAAAATTGAATGAGAATTGAAATGTTAAAAGCTTCTCTTCTCTTCTTCAAAGTCACTAAAAATTTGGGAATAATCTTCTCCTAGGTTCACTACCAAGGAACCTTCCTTGGAAACCCTTATCGTGTTTCTGTCAAAAAACTTGAGCAAAACTTTGAAGTTCAATTGGAGTCTTTCGCTGCCTCCAAAGGGGTTTCTCATTAAAATGTGTGGCTTTACGGAAAAAAAAAAACCATTGACTATAAGCAACAACCACAACCAGATACTCCACGCTTGAAAATCTGTTGGCAAAGTGTTGCCTAAAGTTTAGGCCACACTTATTTAACTTTAGACCATATTTTTTAGTTGTAGTCTAAAGAGAAAAATGATGTAGTGAAAGAACTATAGAAATTAAAAAACAATTGAATTCTAACATCGTCAATGACAAACCCAAAACTCTGAATCAATTCCTAAATCATCAACATTAAAAGTCATTTTCTTGATGTTGTCAACAATAAAACCCTAGATTCATTCATGTTCCTTGTCATTCTTGATAGAGGACCATCCAACTACCACAACTTTGGGTAAGAGGAAAGGAGAAAATGAAGCCTTAAAGAGGAAGACTCTACATTTAAGAGTAGAAATAATAGGATTTTCTCCATTCTTCTTGGTCTTGTAAATAAATTGTACATCTTATAAAAAAAAAATGTAAATAGGAGTAGAAAACGTTGTATAAGATTAGTAATTTTTCTTGTGCAAGAAGTAAGAGTATAGTAGGCCCCTAATTAGGCCTTAATTAGGATAGATTGAGTGGTCAAAACCTTAGTTCCCAAACAAAATTTTTCCAACCCTAATTAGACCTCAATTCGAGAGGCAAAAACTCTACAAAAGTGGTCAACACATGGCCACAAATCAACCAATACACAACCCACACAACCATGAACCAAGCAAGGGAGTAAAACACTTATAAACACATAAATTTACCTTGTTTTGGGTGATGTTGTAAAATAAGGTTTAGACCGAGTTCAAGAGGGGGGGTGAATTGAACTTTCAAAATCTTTTCGCAAATCTGATTTGTTCTTGAAATAGAGAATGAAAATTCTTGATTCAATCAATCAACTCGTGTAATTCTGGACTGTCCAATAAACAATTAATTGTGTACAGCGGAAATTATTAAAGATAAACCCAGAAAACTGTTTCAGTATAAAAATGTGTTAGTCCAGATTCAAGATGATTAAAAAAAACAATCTAATAGATTAAAAATAATCTAGAAACACAGTTGACTCAGAAATATGTAAACAGATGTTCAGAATATAATCAACAATATGATCAAATTTTAATCCAGTCAATTTAAATGATAGCAGCAGTTGAATAAAAGAAATCAAGAAGAGTAGGGAGAAAAGCAAGAACACAGAATTTTTATACTGGTTCACCCTTCCTCAAGGGCTACGTCCAGTCCTTTGCAAACTAGCAAAGATTTTCACTAAAAAGATCACAAGATCAGTTTACAACCCTTGCTCCCAACAAGTTACAAACTGCTCCCAGCAGTAAACTCACACCTCACTGAACCCCAGTGCAGAAACCCACTACACCACAACACTTGCAGTCCTCAAGCAACACTGCTCCCCGCAGCACTCACCCTCTACTGAACCCCTCAGCAGATGTGAGACCAGTGCAGAAACCCACTGCACCAACTCAATTACAAACCCAATAATTGAAAACAGCAAACAGATTACAAAACAACAAGATCAGAAATGATCACACAGTACTTCTACACAAAACAAATTACAAAGAATGAAGATCAGGTGTAGAAGACTTAGCTTTGGCCCATAACCAAAGTCGCAAGAACCTCACTCAATGATGCTTAAAGACTCACGTTCTTGGAGGTTTCTTGATTTGAAAAACTTTTCCAAAGAATGATCGCACAAAAGGGGCATTGTATCTCACTTAGAAAATCTCAAAGAATGCTTTTCGAAAAATCTTAGATATCTGAAAATGATAGTGGCCATTCCTTTAAATACCCAAATCAGTTTTAAAAACAGCTTAGTTGTCATAGTTCAATTAATTGAACAAACCATTCAACTGATTGAATTGACCGTTAGTTGACCCAGTCAAAGATTCTAGTTGTAATAGAAATAACTGTCACATTCAATCGATTGTTTTAGAAATTCAATTGATTGAAAAACCTTTTCCAGCAAAAAAAAGTTTGGGCTATTTTTATTAAAAACAGTTTAAATAAAAATATTTGTGAATCTTTTTAGCACCTCAGGAATGATGAACCATGCTACTAATGATTAAGGACTAAGCCAATCACCAACACAAAAACCCAACTAAGGACCAAGACCGAATCACCCAACCATCTTCATGTTGGCACAAAGTTTTCACTTGAACAATTCTGGTCCAGGTTGGTTTCAACAGATTCTTCATGAGACAGTCTTCATCAGCTCACGTGCTAGGCATTGATCTAACATAGTCCAGATCCAATCCATCAGAAACTTCAGCAAACAATGGTCTTTATTGACTTCATCAAATCACATGCTTAGCCTTGGTGCTAACAATCTCCCCCAATTTGATGAAGACAATCTGTTGTGTGTTGAGTTTAACAATTTGAACCTGAAATACCTGTCTATTTACTCAAACAGTTTATTAGCATCATAAGGTCCAATAGGTTTAGAGCAAAAATATCAAATCAACTGGTTGAGTTAAAACATAGTTAATTAAATTTCTTCCTGTATCCAGACTCAGTTTATTCATATCAAGATGTTTTACTCCCCCATACTTTGATGTCCCTTAAAAGCATATAAAGAGATTAATAATAAGGCAATCATTTCATTAATATATATTGACCCGTGGAGGTCAATCATCGTAGCAAGTTGCCAATTACATTAAGGACATAGATCATGATTAAGAAAAACATCAACACACTGGAAATATGACTGAGCTGCAAGTGCTGGCACATACCCAGCAAATATTCAATCAATCCAAGCTTAGTATTATACTAAGCAGATCAAATTGAAGACAAACTGAAACAGATGACAAATAATAAAATGTAAAACAACAGGACAGACACACGAAACACACACAATACAAAACACACACAATTCTCCCCCATTGAGTTCATCAAATGGAGGGGAACAACATCAAACATGTAGTGTGCCCACTAATCATCTGGCCCATAGAACATTTGCCCCAGCTTGCCTTGAATGTCATCAACACGCTCTTCTAAGTTTTGGAAATGGGTTTCACAATACTCATGATGAGACCTTTGATTGGTTTCAATGTTGTTCAGTTGATTGATCATCAGTTGCTCAAAGTTGGAGTAAAACTGTTCTCCAGTCCCTAGATCTTCTCCAGTAAACTGCTCAGCAACTACACTTGTTCCAGGACCATCCATCTTATCCTCTTCAGCACTGGCCTTGCAAATCCACTGATTTTCATTGACCTTCTTCAGCCCGATTTTGTTCAATGTGGCCACAGTGATCTCACAGTGAGCTTTGACTTCTTCGCTCAGCTCATTCTCTACATCAATATCATAGTACTCAATGAAGTTAGAGATCAACATCGCATAGGGAACTTTAAACTCAGGCTTCTTCCTAATGCGGACCAATTGCTCCTTAATAACACTTACCCAATTTACCTTTATTTTGTTAACCAGGTAGTACATCATAATCAGGTCATCTTCAGTAAGCATAGCATGATTAAATCCTCTAGGTGTTAGTATCCAGATGACAATATAGGACAGCAGTTTAGGAATAATAGAAAGCCCTCCCACTGAATAGCTCCTCATCGAACTGTTTGGGTTCCTTAGACAAGCCTTGAAGAACTGGACCTTGTCAAAACCACCCAGATATGCCACGTTTGCCCTGCTCACAATTGTTCCACCATCCCTTAAGCCAGCCACCGAGAGCCAAACTTCATCCGTGATAGCCATATCCACCCCTTTCGCTTGTGAATAAATGACACCATCATATATCCACATATTGGTAAGGAATACCTTCACCAAGTCCGGATAGATATTCCCGGACAGCTTGACAAAGCGTTCAAGCCTTTGAAACTTGAGAATATCCACCACTTGATTTAGATTTTCATTTCTAAGGAACTCCATCCTTAGGAATTTTGGGTTGACAAAAGTTTTCTGGCTAAACTCCTTGTGGTACTCGTTGATGCTCTCCATGTTGCCACTGAACTATCTAGTAAGGAAGCCAGATTCATTGTTGTCATCGAAATCATGTTGTTCAACTTGTCTCACTACGACTTTCTTTGTTCTCTTTCTAGATGCTGAAGAGGAGGCCATGGTTTGATTGAAGGCAAGGGCAGAATGCTCAATGGGTTCGAGAGATTTAATGTTCACACAATGAGTAGTGTAAGGTGTGTGCAAGTGAATGCAATACCTATTTCAATTTAAAGAAACTCTAATGCACAAACAAATAAAACACTGAACACTGCAAGACATAACAAATGCATGCACAGATTTTGTTGCAGAGAAACAGACTAACTGTACTTATCTCCAGAGAATATTCTGAACTGCCTTTTGACTAGTTGACCACGAATTAATTTGTGACACGTGGCACTATGAAGATTCTTCTCTTTAAGCATGCTCGTCCCACATGCAGGTGTGTCACATGTTGCTGAACATTGACCAGTTGTGTCCCTTGACCAAAAGCAGGTTACAATCTTGTCCTTATTCTCCAGCTGCAGTGATTCTCATACAATACTGATTCTGTTGACTGCAGTTGACCAATTCTGAATTGATTCTTGATCCTTTTTATGTACTTATTCTTCACTGTGCAGTATCTCCACTGTCCAGATATCATTGCCTTCCCAAGAAGCATCTCTTATGGTGCAGTAATACACACAGATTTTGTCTGCACATCAATCAAACAGCTACAGCAGTTTCTGATCAATTTAGTGATTCTCAATTAACTGAGACACATTCCCGTCAGTAAACTACTTCCAGAATTAATTCACATTTTTTAAATCAATAATGCCCAACTCATTTTTGAGAAAATTAAATCTTTCTTTATTCAAGGGCTTTGTGAATAAATCTGCAAGTTGATTTTCAGAATCAACAAATTGAATTTCGCAATCACCATTAATTATGTGATCCCTTATAAAGTGGTGGCGAATTTCAATATGTTTGGTTCTAGAATGCTGAATTGGATTTTTAGTCAAGTTAATTGCACTTGTGTTATCACACAGCAATGGAATTTTAGAAAGATTAAGTCCAAAATCACTTAGCTGATGTTTTAACCAGATGGTTTGAGCACAACAGCTTCCAGCAGCTATGTATTCTGCTTCAACTGTAGACAATGCAACACAGGCTTGCTTCTTGCTGTGCCAAGATATCAAACTGGATCCTAGCAAGTGACATGTTCCGCTAGTGCTCTTCTTATCCACTTTGCAACCTGGAAAGTCAAAATCAGAATATCCAACAAGATTTAAAGTTACCTCACTTGGATACCATAGAACAACTTCAGTGGTTCCCTTGAGATACTTTAAAATTCTTTTGGTTGCCACATAGTGTGATTCCTTTGGTTTAGCTTGAAATCTGGCGCATAAACACACACTGAACATGATGTCTGGTCTAATTGCTGTCAAATACAGAAGTGATCCAATCAATTGTCTGAACTTAGTTTGATCCACATCAACTCCAGTTTCATCAACAACTAAATAGCATCCAGTGGCTATTGGAGTGGAAGCTTCTTTGCAATTTTCCATATTGAATTTCTTCAATAATTCCCTGCAATACTTTGCTTGACAAAGAAATATGCCATGTTCAACTTCTTTAACCTACAAGCCTAGAAAGAAATTGAGCTCCACCATCATGGACATCTCAAATTCTCCTTGCATAGTAGCAACAAACTGCTCACATAAACTTTCATTAGTTGAACCAAAAATAATGTCATCAACATAAACTTGAACAAGTATTATATGATTGCATGAATTTTTAATAAACAAGGTCTTATATGTTTTCCCTCTCTCATAGCCTTGAGAAAGCAAGAAGTTACTCAACCTCTCATACCACTGTCGAGGTGCTTGCTTTAACCCATACAAGGCCTTCTTGAGCTTGAAAACGTAATCTGGATTGTTGTGATCTTCAAATCCAGGGGGTTGGCTCACATAGACCTCTTCATCAATGAACCCGTTCAAGAATGCGCTTTTGACATCCATTTGATGTAATCTGAACCCCTTCAAGCAAGCATATGCAAGTAGCAATCTAACTGCTTCCAATCTGGCTACTGGCGCATAGGTTTCACCAAAATCAATGCCTTCTTCCTGGTTATATCCTTTTGCAACAAGTCGCGCCTTGTTCCTCACTATGACACCTTGTTCATCTATCTTGTTCTTGAAAACCCACTTGGTTCCAATCACATTCATCTCCTCTGTTCTAGGAACAAGTGTTCATACCTCATTTCTTGCAAACTGGTTCAGTTCCTCGTGCATGGCATTTATCCAGTTGCTGTCTTCAAGAGCTTCACCCACTGTCTTGGGTTCAATTTGTGACACAAAGGCCGTATGTTCGCAAAAGTGATTCATGGATCTTCTAGTGGATACACCCTTCTGTACCTGTCCAATGATATTGTCCAGTGATAGATTTCTAGGAACCCTCTATTCTCTAGGCAGTTCAGTACTGGTTGCTGCTGCTCCAGTGCCAGATTCAATCGGTTGTGGTTCAATCGATTGAGATTCATCCGATTGATTGTCCTCTACAGATTTACCCAGTTGATCTGTGACAATCTTCTGGATCACTGGTTCATCATCATCTGCAGTAATCTCAATGCTTTCCTGCACTTTGTGGTCAGTCTCATCAAATGCAACATGCATGGATTCTTCTACAACCATGGTTCTCCTATTATACACTCTATATGCATGACTATTCAGTGAGTAACCAAGAAAGATACCCTCATCCGCTTTTGGATCAAATTTGCCCAAGTTGTTTTTCCCATTGTTTAAAATAAAACATTTGCATCCAAAAACTTTTAAATGGGAAATGTTAGGCTTTCTACCTTTAAATAGCTCATAGGGGGTCTTCTTTAAGATTGGCCGAATGAGTACTCTATTCAGTACATAGCATGTTGTACTTACTGCATCAGCCCAGAGGTATTTGGGCAAATCTGTTGCATTCAGCAGCGTCCTGGCCAGCTCCTCTAATGATCTATTCTTCCTCTCCACCACTCCATTCTGCTGTGGAGTCCTTGGTGCAGAAAAGTTGTGCTTGATTCCATGCTTCTCACAAAATTTATCAAATCTTTCATTTTGAAATTCGCCCCCATGATCTGATTTAATGGTAGAAATCCTACATCCTTTCTCATTTTGAATCACTTTGGCAAATTTCTTAAAAGCAAGATAAGCATTATCTTTTGTGGCAATGAATAATGTCCATGTAAACCGTGAGTAATCATCTACAATTACTAGACCATAGTAATTACCACCTAGGCTTTTAGTTCTTGAGGGACCAAATAAATCCATGTGAAGCAGCTCAAGTGGTCTAGTTG
>Ga0209489_105668_pt1 | contig 21282 bp, 16 predicted proteins | sample SiratrowhiteBW_FD_187527 | JGI IMG/M metagenome (GOLD analysis project Ga0209489, IMG submission 187527) | Root nodule microbial communities of legume samples collected from California, USA - Siratro white BW (SPAdes) (version 2) | ecosystem: Host-associated > Plants > Roots > Nodule | place...
ACGGTCCGCAGCAGCACATAGAACACTGGCGTCAGGAACAGGCCGAACACGGTGACGCCGATCATGCCGGAGAACACGGCAACACCCATGGCGCGCCGCATCTCCGAGCCCGCGCCGGTCGAGAGCACCAGCGGCAGCACGCCCATGATGAACGCCATCGATGTCATCAGGATCGGACGCAGCCGTAGCCGGCTGGCCTCGATCGCGGCGCGGATCGGCGTACGCCCGGCGAATTCGAGCTCGCGCGCGAATTCGACGATCAGGATCGCGTTCTTGGCGGAGAGGCCGACGAGCACGATCAAGCCGATCTGGGTGAAGACATTGTTATCGCCCTTGGAGATCCAGACGCCGAACATCGCTGCCAAGAGGCCCATCGGCACGATCATGATGATCGAGAGCGGCAAGGTCAGGCTCTCATAGAGGGCGGCCAGCACCAGGAACACCAGCAGGATCGCCAGCGGGAACACCCAGATGCCGGAATTGCCGGCGATGAACTCCTGATAGGTCAGGTCGGTCCATTCGAAGGCAAAGCCCGGCGGCAGCACTTCCGCTGCGATCCGCGTCGCCGCTTCCTGCGCCTGGCCTGATGAAAAACCGGGCGCAGCCGCCGCGTTGATGTCGGAGGACAGGAAGCCGTTGTAGCGGATCGCGCGCTCCGGCCCCGCGCTCTGGCGGATCTTGAGCAGCGCCGACAATGGCACCATGTCGCCCGAGGACGAGCGCACCTTCAGCTGCCTGATGTCGTCGGCGCGAGCGCGGAACGGTGCGTCGGCCTGCACGCGGACGGAATAGGTGCGGCCGAACTTGTTGAAGTCGTTGACGTAGTAGGAGCCGAGGTAAATCTGGAGCGTGTTGAACACCTCCGTCACGGGCACGCCCAATTGGAGCGCCTTGGTGCGGTCGATATCGGCGAACAGCTGGGGCACGTTGACCTGGAAGCTCGAGAACACGCCGGCGATCTCCGGTGCCTTCTGCATCGCCGCCATGAATGCCTTGGTCGCTTCGTTCAGCGCCTCATAGCCGAGACCGGCACGGTCCTCGATCTGCAGCTTGAAGCCGCCGATGGTGCCGAGGCCGTTGACCGGCGGCGGCGGGAACATGGCGATGAAGGCTTCCTGGATCCCGGCATATTTCTTGTTCAACTCGGCCGCGATCGCGGGCCCGCCGAGCGAGGGATCCTTGCGCTCGTCGAACGGCTTGAGCGTCGAGAACACGATGCCGGCGTTGGACGAGTTGGTGAAGCCGGAAATCGACAAGCCCGGGAAGGCGACCGAGCTCTCGACACCAGGCTGGGTCAGCGCGATGTCGCTCATCTTGCGGATCACCTCTTCGGTGCGATCGAGCGTCGCGCCATCGGGCAGGCGGGCAAAGCCGACCAGATATTGCTTGTCCTGGCCCGGCACGAAGCCGCTCGGCACCTGCTGGAACAAGAGGGCGGTGAGGCCGACCAGCACCGCGTAGAGGCCCATCACCGCGGCCTTGCCCGAGATCACCCTGGTGACGCTGCCGCTGTAGTTCTCCGAGGAGCGTGTGAAGGCCTTGTTGAAGCCGCGGAAGAACCAGCCAAGGCTCTTTTCCATGATGAGCGTCAGCCGGTCCTTCGGCTCATTGTGGCCCTTGAGCAGCAGCGCCGACAGCGCCGGGGACAGCGTCAGGGAGTTGACGGCCGAGATCACGGTCGAGATCGCGATCGTCAGCGCGAACTGCTTGTAGAACTGCCCGGTGAGGCCGGAGATGAAGGCGAGCGGCACGAACACTGCGATCAGCACCATCGCGATCGCGATGATCGGCCCCGAGACCTCACGCATCGCCTGATAAGTGGCATCGCGCGGCGACAGCCCGGCCTCGATGTTGCGCTCGACGTTCTCGACCACGACGATGGCGTCGTCGACGACGATGCCGATCGCGAGCACGAGACCGAACAGGCTGAGCGCGTTGATGGAGAAGCCGAACACGTGCATCACGGCGAAGGTGCCGACGATCGACACCGGAACGGCCAAAAGCGGAATGATCGAGGCGCGCCAGGTCTGGAGGAACAGGATCACGACCAGCACCACCAGCGCGATGGCTTCCAGCAGCGTATGGATCACAGCCTCGATCGAGGAGCGCACGAACTGGGTGGGATCGTAGACGATCTGATAGGACACGCCCTCCGGCATGTTCTTCTTGATCTCTGCCATGGTGGCGCGGACGTTGTCGGAAATCTGCAGCGCGTTGGAGCCCGGCGCCTGGAAGATCGGGATTGCCACCGCCTGCTTGTTGTCGAGCAGCGAGCGCAGGCCGTATTCGGACGCGCCAAGCTCGATGCGCGCGACGTCGCGCAAGCGCACCACTTCACCGTGCGCGCCGGTCTTGACCACGATGTCGCCGAACTGCTCCTCGTTCGCGAGCCGCCCTTCGGCATTGACGGACAGTTGCAGGTCGATACCCCTGACGTTCGGGGAGGAGCCGACCACGCCGGCGGCGGCCTCGACGTTCTGCGCCTGGATCGCTTTCACGATATCGCTTGCGGTCAGGCCGTGCTCGGCGGCCTTCTGCGGATCGACCCAGACCCGCATCGAATAGTCGCCCGCACCATAAAGCTGCACGTCGCCGACGCCGTCGATCCGCGCCAGCCGGTCCTTGACGTTGAGCACCGCGTAGTTGCGCAAATACGTCATGTCGTAGCGGCCGTTCGGCGACAAGAGGTGCACGACCATGGTGAGGTCGGGCGACGATTTCTTGGTGATGATGCCGAGCTGGCGCACCACGGCGGGCAGGCGCGGCTCGGCCTGCTGCACGCGGTTCTGCACCAGCTGCGTCGCCTTGTCGGGGTCGGTGCCGAGACGGAACGTCACCGTCAGCGTCATCGCGCCGTCGGTGGTCGCCTGGCTCGACATGTAGAGCATGTTCTCGACGCCGTTGATCTGCTCCTCGATCGGCGTCGCCACCGTCTCCGCGATCACCTTGGGATTGGCGCCGGGATAGGTCGCGCGCACCACGACGGACGGCGGCACAACATCGGGATATTCCGAGATCGGCATCGCGAACAGCGAGATCAGGCCGGCAAGGAAGATCAGGACAGAGAGAACGCCGGCGAAAATCGGACGATCGATGAAGAATTTTGAGAGATTCATGGCTTTGCCCCTGCGCGAGAGACAACTCTCCCGTTGTCCGGGACGCAGGTGTCGCCCATGAACCCGGAATCGAGATGCGATGTCTTGGTCGTTATGACTTCGTCATTCCGGGCGCGCGGCTCCGCCTTCGCTCTTTGAGCTTCGGCTCGACAAGCCGCGCGAACCGGAACGACGTAACTAGCGTTGCACCACGTCCTGATTGCTGTGGTTGGATGCCTGCTGCGGCCCTCGCGCTCCCATCGCCGCCACCTCCGTCTTGAGGAGGGCGCCGGGACGCACGCGCTGCAAGCCATTGACCACGATGCGGTCGCCGGACTTCAGGCCCGCGGTGACGATGCGCAGCCCATCGACGGCACCGCCGAGCGTGACCGGCCGGTAGACGGCGCGGCTGTCGTCACCGACCGCCATCACGAACTTCTTGTCCTGGTCGGTGCCGATCGCGCGCTCGTCGATCATCACCAGCGTCTGCTGCTTCGGTTGCCCCATGCGCACGCGGGCGAACTGGCCGGGGATGAGACGCCCGTCTTCGTTGCGGAAGATCGCGCGAACGCGGATAGTGCCGCTCTGGCCGTTGACCTGATTGTCGATTAGCTGGATGTGGCCCTTGGCCGAGAGGCCGCCGGAGGTCCCCATCTCCACCGGGATCTGGTCGAGCTTGCCGCGCTGACCGGAGCCATCTGCAATGGAATTCAGCGCGCGCAGCACGACCTCTTCGTCCGCATCGAACGAGGCGTAGATCGGATTGACGGAGACCAGCGAAGTCAGCACCGGGGATGCGGTGCCGGCGGCAACGAGATTGCCGACCGTGACCTCGATCTTGCCGACGCGGCCGTCCACGGGCGCGCGCACCTCGGTGTAGTCGAGATTGAGCTTTGCGGTCTGGAGCGTTGCCTCGGCCGCCTTGACGTTGGCGATCGCTTCACGATTGGCATTCTCGCGCTGGTCGAAATCGCGCCGCGTCACCACGGCGTTGCCGACCAGCTGCGCGCCGCGCTCGAGCTCGCTCTGGGTGAAGACGACGCGCGCTTTGGCGGCCTCGAGCTGGGCTGCGGCCTTGTCGACCTCGGCCGCGTAGGGCGCGGGATCAATCTTGAACAGCACGTCGCCGGCCTTCACCAGCGCGCCTTCGGTGAAATTGGTCGACAGGATCGCTCCTGCCACGCGCGGGCGCAGCTCGACGCGGTTGATCGCCTCGAGCCGGCCGGAGAAATCGTCCCACAGCACGGTCTGCCGTGGCTCGATCATCGCGACGGTGACGGAGACGGCTTGCTCGGCCGCGGCCGCCGTTGCAGTCGCCTGGGCCGTACGAAAATAGTGACCGGTCGCGATCGATCCGGCTACGGCGAGGGCGCCCACGATGGCGACGCCTCCGAGAAGGCGACGAAGGCGGCCGGTGCGGGCGGTATTTTGGGAGGGGGGCATTTGCGCGCTCCAGATATGTAGTGTTCACTACAGATGTGGAGCTGGATATCGCAGCGCAAGATACTTATGTACCGTTCGCTAAGAAAATTGTAGCTGCATACCGCAAGAATTGGAAGACAGCAGAGAAAATAAAGCTAGAACAAATAGATAGGATTTGGCGTTAAGCTTCCAGCAGAACGCGAATTCGGAGGAGAGAGGCAGATGGGCATGGGACGCCCCCGCGAATTCGACGCCGAAACGGCATTGGACCAGGCGATGGAAGTGTTTTGGCGCCATGGCTATGAGGGCGCCACCATTGCTCAGCTCACAGAGGCCATGGGCATCAACCCACCCAGTCTCTATGCCTGCTTCGGCAACAAGGAAGGCCTGCTGAAAGCCGCGCTCGACCGCTACACCAAGCTGCGCGGCGTCTGGATGGACGAAGTGGTGGCAGCACCGACTGCCCGCGCCGTCGCCGAGCGGATGCTGATGGGCATCGCCGACAAGCAGACCGATCCGGCCAATCCGCCCGGCTGCCTGCTCGTGCAGGGCGGGATTGCCTGCGGCACCGGCTCCGAGAACGTCCCGTTCGAACTCGCCGCCCGCCGTGCCCAGAACGAGGACCAGCTCCGCGACCGCTTTGTTCGCGCCAAGGCCGAAGGCGATCTCAGGGAAGGCGCCGATCCCGCCGCACTCGCGCGCTATGTCTCGGCCGTCGCAGTCGGCATGGGCGTGATGGCGTCCTCAGGCGCGGATCGCGAGGCGCTGCGGCAGGTGGCGAACGTCGCGGTGCAGGCGGTCGAAGCGCAGTCGGCTGACAAAACGTAACGGCCTTGTTATTTCGCAAATTGCGTTGAAGACAGCGCCGGCGGCGGGACGAAGCCGCCGAACTCGCGTTCGAGCAGTCCGGCGAGAGCAATCGTCGTGCGGTCCTCGAGATAAGGCCCGATGATCTGGACGCCAATCGGCAAGCCCGCAGGTGTGCGCTCGATCGGCATAGCGGTTGCCGGCAGTCCGCAGGTCGAAGCGGGGTCTGCCCAGATGAAGCACGCATCGGCGTAAGGATAGAGCTTCCCATCGATGTCCAGTTGCCGCGCGTCGAACGGCTCGGACTGATCATGTGGAAACGCCGGCACGGCGGCGGCCGGGTAGATCACCGCGTCGAAGTCGCGGAACAGCTCGTGCCACCGTTGCTGCAGCTGAAGCCGCGCCGCGTCCGCCGCGAGCCACTCGCGGTGGATCATGGCCCAGCCGCGCGCGCGCTCTGCCGCCAAGCTGCGGTCGTCGGGCGCCAATGCGGCGGCAAGGCCTTGCGCCTCTGCAAGGGCGGCCGGTATCAGGCGTGGACTTCGCGCTGCGTTCAGCAGCTTCATGTAGAGCCGCGCGGACTGGGCGAGATCGGGTAGCGACGCACTTGAATGCGCGACTCGTGCGCCTGATCGTTCGATCCGCTCGGCCAATCGTCCAATGGCTGAACGCACGGCCTCGCCCGTCGGCATCAGCGGGTGGGTATCGATCACGAGGATCCTGAAATCCCTGAGCTGGTCATGTCGCGGAGCAGGCAGCGCAAGGCGATAGCCGATCCCGTCGCGCATTTCGTCGGGGCCGGCAATCACGTCGAGCGCCAACGCCAGATCCGCGGCAGTGCGCGTCATCGGCCCAATGACAGCCAGGTCCCCCTGGCTAGGGACGGGCGGTGCCGGCGGCAGGCTGTATCCGCGCAGCGGGACCAGACCGAGACTCGGCTTATGTCCGAATACACCACAGAAATGCGCGGGTACCCGGATCGAGCCGCCGATATCCGAGCCCATCGAGAGCGGACCGAATCCTGCGGCCAGTGCAGCGCCCGATCCGCCTGAGGAGCCGCCGGGCGACCGGCCGAGGTCCCACGGATTGTTCGTCGTCCCATGGATATCGTTGTAGCTCTGGAAATCCCGTAAGCCGATCGGGATGTTGGTCTTGCCTATGATGACGGCGCCCGCCGCCTTCAGTCGCGAGACGACCAGGGCGTCCTCCGCTGGCTGAAAATCCCTGAAATGCGGAAAGCCCCATGTCGTCGGCAGGCCTGCGACGTTGAACGGTTCTTTCATGGTCACGGGAATGCCGAGGAGCGGCCACCGCTCGCCGCGGCCAAGTGCGGCGTCGGCGGCGCGTGCGGCATCTCGCGCGCGCTCGAAATCGCGGACGATGACGGCATTGATCTGCCCGTCCAACGCCTCGATGCGCGCAATCGTATGGGCGAGCAGCTCTGACGCGGACATCTTGCGCGCGTGCAGGGCGCTCAGCAGTGTGCTGATCGAGCCGTAGTCCAAGTCAGCGGCATCTGCGGCCGGCGCTCGTTGCATCACGGTCTCCATTGTATCTCACGTCGCGTCGAGGCTTTTCCGGCCGCAAACTGGACCGGGGATCGAACATGCAATCTCGGGAACGGGATGAGAAGGCGGCCGTTGTGGGAACCAGATCTGCCCGCCGGTCGGGGCGGAGGCGGTCGCGATCCGCGATGCCTTCTGAGCGGTTAACGGCGCCGGCTCGACTTGCGAATTCACAATCGGCGATCATGCAATTCTGCGCCTGCTTTGCCCGACGTGTCAAACGTTCCCCCCGCGCAGGGCTCGCGCCGCGTGGTACGAAATTCTTCAATGATTTGTACTGTGCATGGGGTTGTTTTCGCGTTTTTGTTTGAGCGCCTGGCTGGCAACAAAGATCGCAACGTCGGCCAATCAAAATCGGTGCCGATACGGGAACGCCTAAGAGTTTTTACACACAGTTCTGGCACGCTCCACGCGTCAAGACCGCACCTGCATCGTCGCCTCTCATTGCGCGCACGAAAAGACAGGCCCGCGGCCATCGAGGGGGCGTAAGCCATGACTGCAGTTGCCTCGGACGCCGGTCGCGCGAAGCGGGGGATCGTGCCGATCCTGCTGTGCGTCGTGCCGTTCAGTCAGATTCCGCTCGACGCCTATACGCCGGGCCTGCCGCAGATGGTGGTGGACCTCGCAACTGACGCGGCCTCGATGCAGAACACCGTCACCGCCTACATGCTCGGCATGTCTCTCGCGCTGGTGCCGGTCGGCATCGCCTCCGATACGCTCGGCCGTCGCAGCGTCCTGCTCGCAGGCCTGTCGGTGCTCATTGCGATGAGCATTGCCTGTGCGCTGGCCACCAGCGCCTCGCTGCTGCTTGCGCTGCGCTTCCTGCAAGGCGTCGGCGGCTGCACCTGTCTTGTCGTTGCCTATGCGGTCGCCGCCGATTGTTTTCGCGGCCGCGAGCTCACGGCTATCTCCGGCCTGCTTGGCGCGGCCTGGGGCCTTGCACCCGTGCTGGCGCCAGCGGCCGGCGGCTTCATCGTCGAGCTGACCTCGTGGCGCGGGGTCTTCGTCGTCATCGCCATCGCGGCTGCGATCGTTGCCACGATCGTCGTATTTCTTCTGCCCGAAACGTTGCCGGCCGAGCGGCAGGCGCCGTTCGATCCGCGCCGCACCGCCGGCATTCTCCGCGACGCGCTTCTCCGCCCGGGCTTCCTCGCCTTCGTGCTGGTCTTCGCTGCCGCAGCAAGCGCGCAGTTGGCGTTCGGCGTCGTCGCGCCGTTCTTCTACCAGACCGGCCTCGGTTATTCCGCCGCCATCTATGGCCTCGTCGCGCTGGGACTTGGCGGGGTCAATCTCGCCGGCGAGCTCGGCTGCGCGCATTTCGCGCGCTTCATGCCGGCCCGCATGCTGGGCTTCGGCGCGTTCGCGCTGTTTCTCGCCGGCGCCGCGCTCCTGACGGCAACCGGCATGGTCTTTGGTCTCGATCTTGCATCGATCACGATCGGCGGCGCGCTGGTGCTCGGCGGCTGCGGCGTGCTGTGCCCGATGATGTACGGCATGGCGCTTGGCCTGTTCGAGCGCGACCACGGCCTGATCGGCGGCCTCATCAGCTCGCTCTGCTACCTCGCCGTGAGTGGTGCCATGGCAATCGCGGCGGTGTTGCCCGAGGCGACCCAGGCACCGATCGGAGGGCTCTATCTCGGCCTCTGCACTGTTGCCGGTACGCTGCTTGCGATCTCGCTCCCTTCGGCGCGCCACGCCACACAGAATTAAGGAAGGAACTAAATCATGACCACCGTCGGTATTCGCGGCATGTTCTTCGACTTCGTCGACAATCCCTGGAAGCACGTCGGCAACGAGCAGGCCGCCGCGCGCTTTCACCAGGACGGCCTCATGGTTGTCACCGACGGCGTCATCAAGGCGTTCGGCGCTTACGAGAAGATCGCCGCCGCACATCCCGGCGTTGAGATCACCCATATGAAGGATCGCATCATCGTCCCGGGCTTCATCGACGGCCACATCCATCTGCCGCAGACCCGCGTGTTAGGGGCCTATGGCGAGCAACTGCTGCCGTGGCTCCAGAAGTGGGTCTATCCGGAAGAGCTCAAATACCGGGATCGCAACTACGCACGCGAGGGCGTGAAGCGTTTCCTCGACGCGCTGCTGGCGTCCGGCACCACCACCTGCCAGGCGTTCACGAGCTCCTCGCCTGTCTCAACCGAGGAACTGTTCGAGGAAGCGGCCCGCCGCAACATGCGCGTCATCGCGGGCCTCACCGGTATCGATCGCAACGCGCCGGCCGATTTCATCGATACCCCGGAGAATTTCTATCGCGATAGCAAGCGGCTGATCGCGCAGTACCACAACAGGGGCCGCAACCTCTACGCCATTACGCCGCGCTTCGCCTTCGGCGCCTCGCCGGACCTGCTGAGGGCGTGTCAGCGCCTCAAGCACGAGCATCCGGACTGCTGGGTCAACACCCACATCTCCGAGAACCCGGCCGAATGCAGTGGCGTGCTCGTCGAGCACCCGGACTGCCAGGACTATCTCGGCGTCTACGAGAAGTTTGATCTGGTCGGACCGAAATTCTCCGGCGGCCACGGCGTCTATCTCTCCAACAACGAGTTCCGCCGCATGTCGAAGAAGGGCGCGGCGGTGGTGTTCTGCCCGTGCTCGAACTTGTTCCTCGGCAGCGGCCTGTTCCGGCTCGGCCGCGCCACCGATCCCGAGCATCGCGTGAAGATGTCGTTCGGCACCGACGTCGGCGGCGGCAACCGCTTCTCGATGGTCTCCGTGCTCGACGATGCCTACAAGGTGGGCATGTGCAACAACACGTTGCTCGACGGCAGCATTGATCCGGCGCGCAAGGATCTCGCCGAAGCCGAGCGCAACAAGCTCTCGCCGTATCGCGGTTTCTGGTCGATCACGCTCGGCGGTGCCGAAGGCCTCTACATCGACGACAAGCTCGGCAATTTCGAGCCCGGCAAGGAGGCCGATTTCGTCGCGCTCGATCCGAACGGCGGGCAAGTCGCGCAAGCGTGGCACCAGTCGCTGATCGCCGACGGCGCCGGGCCGCGCACGATGGACGAGGCCGCGAGCATGCTGTTCGCCGTCATGATGGTCGGCGACGATCGCTGCGTCGACGAGACCTGGGTGATGGGCAAGCGTCTCTACAAGAAGGACTGAGGCGGACCGCTGCCAATGAGCGCATCTTCTGACACGGCCGGCCAGCCGGTCGCCCTCGTGATCCAGCGCCGCATCGCCGACGATGGCTTTGCCGCGTTCGCGCGGTGGAACGGCGAGGTCGGCGAGGCGCTCAAGGCCTGGCCCGGCTTCCTCAGCCAGGAGGTGGTGCCGCCCCAGCCGCCGGCCCATGTCGACTGGGTGACGATCCTGCGCTTTGCGAGCCCGGCCGCAGCCCGCGCCTGGCTTCAGAGCGATGTGCGGGCGCGGCTCATCGCAGAGGTGCAGCGCTTCTTCGTCGGTTCGGAGGACGTCCATATCCTGCCCGACAGCGGCGTGCAGCGCGACAGCGCGGTCTCCGCCGTGATCTCCTTCAAAGTCCCGGACGGACTCGAAGATGCTTTCCTCAAATGGCAGCAGCGCATCCAGGCCGCAGAAGCCGAGTTCAAGGGATTTTTGCGCCACAAGATCGAGCGGCCGATTCCAGGCCTGCACGACGAATGGATCATCATCTTGTCGTTCGACAGTGATGCCAACCTCAATGCATGGCTGGACTCGCCGTTGCGGCAGTCGCTGCTGAGGGAAGGCGAGCGCTTCAACGCCGGCATGAATGTGAGGCGGGCGAGCTACGGCTTCAATTTCTGGTTCCCGGCCGGCAAGGCGCAGGCTCCGGAGCAAGGGCCTGGCCTGATCTGGAAGAGCAACCTCATCGTCCTTCTGGTGCTCTATCCCGTGGTCTACCTCTGGGGCTACTTCATCAGCGCGCCCTTGATCGACAACCACGGCGTGCCGGTCTGGCTGTCGCTCTTTGTCGGCAATCTCGTCAGCACCCAGCTGCTCGGCTGGTGGCTGGTGCCCGCCGCCTTCAAGATGCTCGATTGGTGGATCTCGCCGAAGGCGACGGTCGCGCGCCAGATCGCAGGCTATGCACTCCTTGCCGCGCTCTATGCCGCGTCGATGGGCCTGTACGCGCTGCTGCTCGCGTGGCATTGGGGACGGTGAGACCGTCCACAACTGGACACGTGACGACCATGTTCGCCCTGACGTTTCTCGGAACCTCGGCCAGCGTTCCGTCGGCGGAGCGCAACCATCCGGCGCTCCTGGTGGAGGCGGCGGGCAAGCGCATTCTGGTCGATTGCGGCGAAGGCACGCAGCGCCAGTTGCTGCGCAGCGGTGCCGGCTTTCGGCGGCTCGACCGCATCCTGCTGACGCATGCCCATCTCGATCACGTGCTCGGTATTCCCGGCCTCTTCTCGACACTCGGTTTGCGGCAGACCTCCGACGTGATGACCATTCATGGCGGACAGGGCACGCTCGATCTCGTCATCCGGATGCTTGCGGGCCTGTGGGGTGCTGGCAGGGCGCCGATCGCGGTGGAGTTCTCAGCCCTGACCGAAGGGCAGGTCATGGACGCCGGCGACTTCATCATCGACTGCTTTCCGGTTCGCCATCGCGACACCGACAGTTTTGGTTTTTCCTTCAAGAGCCCCGCACGCCGCCATCTTCGGCCGGAGCGCCTTGACGAACTGGGCGTTCCAGACGGGCCGATACGCGGAGAGTTGGCCGCGGGACGACCAGTCGTGATCGCCGATCGAACGATCGAACCGGAAGACGTCCTGGGGCCGCCGAGCGGCGGCAGGAAGCTCGTCGTGATCGGCGACACCGAGACCACCGAAGACCTCTCCAAATACGTTTCTGCCGCCGATCTGCTGGTGATCGAGGCAACGTTCCTCGATCGCGACGCATCGACCGCGCGGGACTATGGCCACCTCACTGCGCGCGATGCGGCTGCGTTTGCGGCCGCGACCAACGTCGGCCAGCTCGTGCTCACGCATCAGTCGGGCCGCTATGAGGACGATGAAGTCCTTGCGGAGGCAGCCAGAATTTTTCCGAACACCCGGATCGCTGCCGACTTCGATCGCATTGCCATCTAGCCTCGAGAGGCCGTTCAGCTCGTCAATCCGGACTTGATGGCGAGGTCCTGCACCTGGCGCGTCAGCTGCATCAGGCGCGGCAGCGCCTGGTCGCGAAAGGCCGGCATCTCCATGCGCACCGCATCGATGGTGACGCTCAATCCGGCGATCACGAGACCCTGGGCGTCGAAGATCGGCGCTGCCAGCGTGCGCAGGCCATAGGCGTTCTCGCCGTCGGAGACGGCGTGCCCTTTCTTCTTCACCTGATCGAGCCGGGCGAGCAAGGCGTCGAGATCGGTGAGCGTTCGCTCCGACAGTTTGACGCGCGGTCGCGACTCCAGCCGCGCGATCTGCTCGTCCCGCGCCAGATGCGCCAGCATGACGTGGCCGAGCGCGGCACTATAGGCGGGAATCCGCGTGCCCGGCCGGCGATCCATCTTGTGGCGGTCGAGGCCAGCGCCGACCCGCGCGAGATAGACCACGTCGCCGCCGTCGAGGATGCCGAGCGAAGCCGCATCGCCGACGTCAGGCACGAGGTCGCGCAGGAGCGGCTCGACGATGGGTCGCAGCGATCCGTGCGACAGCACGGTGTAGCCGAGATCGAGACAGGCAACCCCGAGGCGGAACCGGCGGCTCTGCGGAACGGCCTGGAGGTAGCCGAGTTCGATCAAGGTCTGGATCAGCCGGAACGCCGTTCCGCGATCGAGGTCGGCCCGTGCGGCAATCTCACTCAGGGTCAGCTCGAAGGCCTCGCTGGTGAAACTCTTGAGCACAGCAAAGGCCTTGCCGACGGAAGCGACGTAATTCTTTGGATTTTTCGCGTCAGTGTCCGATACGCGCTTCGTGGCCTTCTTTTCGACCTTGGCCATGCTCGAATGTCTCGCCATGACATGTCCCCTTGACGTGGCGGCAAGCTGATTTTACGACGGGACAACCCAATAACAAATGTTCGCATTCCGAACAACATCGATTTGACGATCGGAGGAAGTTTGTCGACATCATCGCTGCACCCTCATGGCGTGTTCTCCGCCGCGCTGACACCGCTCGATGCCGAGCTCGCCCCCGATCATGCGCGCTTCGTCGCGCATTGCCGCTATCTGCTCGACGAAGGCTGTGACGGCATCGCGCTGCTCGGCACGACCGGTGAGGCGAACTCGTTCTCGGCCACTGAGCGCACCGCGCTGCTCGAAGCAGTGGTCGCCGCCGGCATCGCGCCGCAGCGGCTTCTGCCGGGCACTGGTGTCACCGCCCTCAACGAGACCATCGCCCTGACGCGTCATGCGCTCTCGGTCGGCGTCGACACCGTGGTGATGCTGCCGCCGTTCTACTACAAGGGCGTCAGCGACGACGGCATCTACGCGTCCTACAGCGAAGTCGTGCAGCGCATCGGCGATGCCAGGCTCAAGATTGTGCTCTATCACATCCCGCAGATGTCGGCGCAGCCGATCTCGCATGCGCTGATCGAGCGGCTGCGCGCGGCTTATCCAGCGACGTTCACCGGCATCAAGGATTCCTCCGGCGACTTCGCCAACATGACCGCGATGGTCGAACGCTTTCCCGGCTTTTCGGTCCTGGTCGGCGCCGATCCGTTGCTGCTGCCGCTGCTGCGCAAGGGCGGCGCCGGCTGCATCACCGCGACGTCCAATCTCGTGGCGCGCGACCTTGCCTACGTCTACAAGCACTTTGGCGACAGCGACGACGACGCAGCGCTCAAGGCCGCGCAGGCGCGCATCGTCAGGGCGCGCGAATTGGTCTCGCGCTTCCCGCAGATGGCCTCGCTGAAGGCGCTGGTAGCCGCGCGCACCAGCCATGCCGGATGGCAGCGGCTGCGTCCACCGCTGGAATCCTTGCCATCGGCTCAAGTGAAAGAGCTGCTTGCGGATGCCACTGCATTCGCAGCCGCCATTTAGCCGCGAGGCCGGCGGCGAGGCGATCCGATGTCCGACTCTTTCCAGGATGCGCTGTCCGGGCTCGCCGACATCGTCGGCGACAAGCACGTCATCGCCTCCGGAGCCGACCAGGAGCCCTATGTGGTGGACTGGCGCGGCCGCTATCACGGTCGCGCGGTCGCGGTGGTGAAGCCCGGCTCGACCGCCGAGGTCGCCGCCGTCGTCAAATACTGCGCGGCGAGGCAGCTTGCGATTGTGCCGCAGGGCGGCAACACCGGCATGTGCGGGGCCGCGACGCCGGACGATCGTGCGGGCAATGTCGTGATCCGGCTCGACCGTATGCGGGCCGTGCGCGACGTCAGCCCGCTCGCCAACACGATCACGGTGGAAGCCGGCTGCATTCTCGCCGAGGTGCAGAATGCGGCCCGTAGCGTCGATCGCTATTTTCCCTTGAGCCTGGGTGCCGAGGGTTCCTGCCAGATCGGCGGCAACATTTCCACCAATGCCGGCGGAACGGCCGTGCTTCGCTACGGACCGACACGCGACCTCGTGCTCGGGTTGGAGGTCGTGCTGCCCGACGGGCGCGTCTTCAACGGCCTGCGCGCGCTGCGCAAGGACAACACCGGTTACGCGCTCAAGCAGCTCTTCATCGGCGCAGAGGGCACGCTCGGCATCGTCACGGCGGCGGTCCTGAAACTGTTTGCGCCGCCGCGCAGCTCAGCGCTGGCGCTGCTGAAACTGCAAGGCGTCGAGCAGGCGCTCGAGGTCATGCAGCGCCTGCGCGGTGTGGTTGGCGACCGGCTCGGCAGCCTCGAGATCATGTCGCGCGCGCAGATCGAGGCGATTGCGGAGACCGTGCCGCATGTCACGATCCCATTCGAGCTGACGACGCCGTGGTATCTGATCGTCGAGTTGACCGATACGCTCGCAGGCGTTGACCTCAACGAGCCGCTCGCCACGGTGCTCGCGGAGGCGATGGAGGCCGGGCTCGCTGACGACGTGATCCTGGCGTCCAACCTGGCGCAGGCCAAGGCGATCTGGGCGGTCAGGCACAGTGTGTCCGAAGGCAACAAGCGCAGCGGCTATGTCGTGTCGCATGACAGCGTGGTGCCGTTGGAGCGTCAGGCGGCCTTCGTCGCCAATGTCGAGGCCCGGATCAAGGCTGCCGTGCCGCATGCGCGCGTCGTGATGCACGGCCATATCGGCGATGGCAATCTCCACGTGATCGCGCTGATCGACCGCGCGCATTGTCAGGACCCTGCTGCAACGGCCGCGCTGGTGGCTGAGATCAACGAGATCGTCGATGACGAGACCGCAGCGCAAGGCGGAGCCATCAGTGCCGAGCACGGCATTGGCTTCACCAATCGTGATCGGCTCGCGCGCGTCACCGATCCTCTCGATATCGAGCTGATGCGAGACATCAAGCAACTGCTCGATCCGAACGGCCTGATGAACCCGGGCAAGATCTTTACTGCCGGAGGCGCGCGACGATGACGAGCGTCCGTCTGCTTGCCGACGACCTTACCGGTGCGCTCGACACCGCGGCGGAGTTCGTCGGTCTGTGCGGGCCGTTCGACGTCACCTGGCCGGAAGCGTCTGCGGCGCAGGGCTCTCAAAGCCTGGCGATCGACAGCGGCACACGCGAACGCTCCAAAGCCGAGAGCATCGAGATCGTTGGACGACTGGCGCCGCTGCTCCACGGGGCGACGATCGCCTACAAGAAAGTCGATAGCCTCCTTCGCGGCGCGTGGGCGGCCGAGCTCAGCGCCTGCCTGCGCGGTGGCGATTGGGCGTCCTGCGTGGTCGCGCCCGCCTTCGACTATCAGGGGCGGCGCACCGTGGGTGGCCAGCAATTTGCGCGCACGGTGCAAGGCGAGTGGCACCGCGTCGGCGACAATCTCCTGGCCCAGCTGCAGCTGGAAGGCATCGAGGCGCGGCAGGGCGGGGCCGACACGCTGTCGCAGGCCGGCGTTCAGGTCTTCGACGCCGAAAGCGACATCGACCTCGACCGGATCGTTGAGATGGGACGGCGCATGCCGGGACCCGTGCTATGGTGCGGCAGCGGTGGGCTCGCCGGCGCGCTCGCCCGCAGCCATCGCGCCGATGCGCCGAGCCAATTGAAGCTGCCGGTGCTGGGGTTGTTCGGCTCGGATCAACCCGCGACTGCGTCTCAGCTGGCTGCGTGCGGCGAGGCAACCATCGCGCTTGCGGAAGGCGAGGGCGCTGCGCCTGTGCGGCGCAAGCTGGCCGATGACGCCGTGGCACTGGTTAAATTCTCTCTCGCCGACGGCCTGACGCGCGCGGAGGCGGCGCAGCGGATCGCGCGCGAAATGGCGGCGCTGATCGCGGCGCTCCAACCTCCGGGCACGCTGATCGCTGCTGGCGGCGAGACCCTGAAGGCGGCGTGCGTTACACTAGGCGCGCATGCGCTCCAGGTGACGGGACGTATCGTGCCGGGGTTGCCGCGCTCGATCTTGCAGGGCGGCCGGTGGGCCGGAGTGGACGTCATCTCGAAGTCCGGTGCATTCGGCCCCAGCGAGCTCTGGCGCGATCTGCTTCGGGACAATCATTTGCTCAACATGAGGAGTCCGACATGACCTCTCGTCATCTTGCCATCACCATGGGTGATCCCGCCGGGATCGGACCGGAGATCATCGTCAAGGCTTGCGTCGGGCTGAAGGACCGTATCGCGAAGGGCGATCTGCGCCTGCTGATCATCGGCAGCGGCGCGGCGCTTGATGGCGCAAAGGCCTCGCTCGGCGCTGACATTGCCATCCCCGAGGTGAGCGACAAGGATGGCGATTGGCCAAATCTGTGTTTCCTCCAGGCCGACGCCGAGGGCGAACCGATCAAGCCCGGCGTGCTCAGCGCGGATGGCGGCCGCTTTGCCTACAAGGCGATCGAGCAGGGCGTGCGCCTGACGCAGGCGGGCCGCACCGCGGCCATCGTCACGGCACCGCTCAACAAGGAAGCGCTCAACAAGGCCGGCTATCATTTCCCTGGACATACCGAGATGCTCGCGCATCTCACCGGCATGCGCGGCTCGGTGATGCTGCTTGCCCATGGCAACATGCGCGTCAGCCACGTCTCGACTCATGTGGCGCTGGAGGACGTGCCGAAGCGTCTGACGCCGGAGCGCCTGCGCATGGTGATCGACCTCACCAACGACGCGCTGCGCCGGCTCGGCATCGAAAGGCCGAAGATCGCCATCGCCGCGCTCAATCCGCATGCCGGCGAGGGCGGCCTGTTCGGCCGGCAGGACATCGATGTGTCGGCGCCGACGATCGCCAAGGCGGTCGCTGATGGTCTCGACGTCGTCGGTCCGGTGCCGGGCGACACCATCTTCGTGAAGCTGCGCGCCGGACAGTACGATGCTGCGGTCGCGATGTATCACGACCAGGGCCACATCCCGGTCAAGCTGCTCGGCTTCCAGGTCGATCCCGCGACCGGCCGCTGGCAGGAGCTCTCCGGCGTCAACATCACGCTGGGCCTGCCGATCATCCGCACCTCCGTCGATCACGGCACCGCCTTCGACATCGCCGGCAAGGGCATCGCCAACGAGCACAGCCTGATCGAGGCCATCGACTATGCCGAGCGGCTGGCCGTCGGCGCTTCCACATCCAAGTCATGAGATCGAACGCACGATGACCAACGCCTTCACGCCCATTGAAATTCTTCGCCCCTCTGTCCTGGAGTTTGGCTGCGGTACGATCGCCGCCGCGGCACGCTTCGCCGAACGGATCGGCGCCAAACGGCCGCTGGTGATTTCGGACCCGTTCAACGCGCGTCGCGTCGACACGCTGGCGCTGCCGGGTGCCGTGAAGGTGTTCGGCGATGTGAAGCCCGAGCCGGACCTGCCTAATCTTGAGAAGGCGGTCGCGATAGCGCGCGACGTCAAGCCCGATCTCGTGGTCGGCTTCGGCGGCGGCAGCGCGATGGATCTGGCCAAGCTGGTGGCGGTGATGTGCACGAACGACGTGGCCTTCGCCGACATCGTTGGGCCGGAGAAGGTGGCCGGTCGCAGCGTGGCGCTGATGCAGATTCCCACCACCTCGGGCACCGGCAGCGAAGCCGGCACCCGAGCGCTCGTCACCGACCCCGTGAGCCAGAACAAGCAGGCGGTGCAGAGCCGCTTCATGCTGGCTGACATCGCCATCGTCGATCCGGATCTGACAATGACGGTGCCGAAAGAGGTCACCGCAGCGACCGGCGTCGATGCGCTGGCGCATTGCGTCGAGGCCTACACCAGCCGCAAGGCGCATCCCACGATCGACCTCTATGCGCTCGAAGGCGCGCGGCTGGTTGGGCAGTATCTCAAGCGGGCGGTGGTCGATGGTAGCGATCGCGAGGCGCGTGCCGGCCTGGCGCTGGCCTCGCTCTATGGCGGCTATTGCCTCGGGCCGGTGAATACGACCGCCGGCCATGCGGTCGCGTATCCGCTCGGCACGCGTCACCATGTGGCGCATGGGCTCGCCTGCGCGGTGATCTTCCCGCACACGCTGGCCTTCAACATGCCGGCCGTGGAGGCGAAGACCGTCGTGGTGCTCCAGGCACTTGGATTGCCGAAGCAGGGCGATGCAAAGCTGGCGTTCGACGCAACCTACAAGTTCTGCGCCGATCTCGGTATCGAGATGCGGCTGTCGGCGCTCGGCGTGCCCAGGGACGACCTCGACGTCATGGCCGACGAGGCGCACGCCATTCGCCGCCTGCTCGACAACAATCCGCGCGACCTTAGCCGGGATGCGATCCTGAACATGTACGAGGTCGCGTTCTAAAGCATGATCCGGATAGTGGTTTTCCGAAAAGATCATGCTCAAACAATAAGCTAAGGCGCGATGCATCGCGCTTTAGCCATCTCCGCCGCTCGTTCGCGGCACCAATCAACAACACTGAAAACAGAGGAAACTTCGATGAGATCGATGTGGCTTATTCTTGCCTCACTCATGCTGCTGGCGACGTCGCCGGCAAAGGCCCAGGACGGTTATCCATCCAAGCAGGTGACGGTGATCGTTCCGTTCGCCGCCGGCGGTACCGCCGATATCTTCGCCCGCATGGTCTCCAACCATTTGCAAGCGAAGCTCGGCAAGCCGTTCGTGGTCGAGAATGTCGGCGGCGCCGGCTCGATCCTCGGCGTGACGCGGCTGGCGAAGTCGGCGCCGGATGGCATCACGCTTGGGCTTGCGAGCACGTCCGCGCTCGCGATCAACCCCTCGCTCTATGGTCCGAAGCTCAGCTACCAGCCGGACAAGGATCTTGCGACGGTTGCCCAGATCAGCGTCGTGCCCAACGTGCTTGTCGTGAACCCCAACAAGATCAAGGCACGCACCGTGCCGGAGCTGATCGCTTATCTGAAGGCGAATCCGGACAAGGTCTCGTTCGGCTCGGCCGGCGTCGGCACCTCGCAGCATCTGGCCGCCGAGCTGTTTCAGCAGATGACCGGCACCAAGATGGTGCACGTACCCTACAAGGGCTCCAGCCAGATGCTGACGGACCTGTTGAGTGGCCAGATCGATCTCGCCTTCGACAACGTGCCACTGCTGCTGCCGCAGGTGAAGACCGGCCAGCTCGCACTGCTCGCGACCGCGACGCCGAAGCGGGCCGCCTTCGATCCCGAAGCTCCCGCCGTCGTCGAATTCCTGCCGGGCTTCGAGGCCGTGGCCTGGCACGGCTTCTTCGTCCCGGGCGGAACGCCGAAACCGATCGTCGAAAAGCTCTCCGCCGAGATCCGCGCCTTCATGCAGCAGCCGGACACGGTGCAGAAATTGGCCGAGCTCGGCGCCACTGCGGTCGCGGTCGATTCCGAGCCGTTTGCGGCCTACATTGCCGCTGAGACGGCGCGCTGGAAGAAGGTGATCGAGGCGGCGAACATCAAGCTGGACTAAGCGCCAAAGGCTCGCTGCTTGCCGATGGAAGCTCCCGGTTTGTCGTCCTCAGGAAGAGGAGTTCGACGATGGACGTCATTCTCCGCCACTCAGTCGTGAAGAAAACGGCCCGCCAAGCGGGCCGTTGACGTCACAAGTCGATCAAATCCTTACTGCTCGGTGCAGACCTTGACGGTCTTCACGGCGGACTCGGCTTCCGTCTTGGTTTTGTAGACGCCGTCACCAACGACTGTCGTGGTGGTCGTCGTCGGCTTAGTATCTACGACTGTGCACTTCTTAGTCGTAGCATCACGCGCAATGTAAAATTCGGCAGCCAGCTGCCTGATTGCCAAGAGCGAAAGCGGCAAGGGCTCCGCACACGATCAGTTTTTTCATAAGCGCTCCTCCATTCAATCAAGAATAGTCACGCAACTGGAGAGTAGTAAAAGTTCCGAATGTTCCCGGTCGTGCTGAGGCGGACTGCTGCGAGAGGGGATTAATTCTCTTGGCAGAGTGTGCGCGAGGTGCCGAATTTTCCCGATAAAGGAACCCGCGATCCTGTCGGGTGTTGTAGGCTACTTGCATTCTGGAGGTCTCCAGATTGCCGTACTCGGCCGCTCCACGGCGATGTCCAGGCGCGCCCTGTCTCGGGAGCAGTGGACCACAGACTGCACGGTGCGTACCGAAAGCCGCACGGGCGAAAGCGTGCTCGAAGGCATGGAGATCGAGGCCTTTCCGAGGAGGTCTGCGCCGACGTTGCGGGAGTATCGGTAGATCGATCGGGAGAGCGGACCTACATCGCGCCCCCCGTGAGCGTCGCATCATCGAAGAGATCGACTGATCTTGCCAAATAGGAGAAACGACTATGAAAGCTATCGGACTGGGATTCCTCGCAGCCACCCTTTTGGGATCCGCCGCGGCGGCCGCCCCGCTCAATCCGACCGCCGTCGGTTCGACCGAGGTCTCGGACATTCAGCAGGTGCGCCTAGTTTGCAACGAGTACGGCCGCTGCTACCGGACCCGCGGCCCTCGTTACGTCCAGCGCTACTACGGCGGTGACGACGGCTATGTGGTCCGCCGCAGCTATGGCTATTACGGCGATCCAGGATATTACGATCGCGGCTACGGCTACTATGGCGGCGGCCCGAGCATCGGCTTCAGCTTCGGCACCCGCAGTTGGTGAACGACGAAGGGCCGCTTTCGAAGCGGCCCTTCAATGCCGGATTGGGAATCGTGAGATGTCGAATCTTGCGACGCTGATCGGCAAGAAGCAGCAGCTCCGGGGCCGTCCTCTTGATAATCGGTGATAATCGGCTTGATCAGAAATTAATTTAAACGGATCTCATAGCGACGTTTGAGCCGGTCGCTTGTAGTCTTTGCTGCGTATTGAATGCGTGCAAGATCGCAGCCTTCCTGTGCGATGACATGCAGCTTCCAGTCCGAGGTACCGGGTCGGTAATCTGGCCCGAATTCAACTTCGATGGAGACGACCTTTTCTGTGCCTGGAAAACTCCGGATCTCCTGCAGCGCAATTCGCTCAAGCTCGTCCCTCGAAACCGGTGATCTCGACACCGTTCGCTCCTAAAGGTGGAGGCGGCTGCTTGAGCCGC